>Ga0302286_10000465_pt1 | contig 33202 bp, 17 predicted proteins | sample III_Fen_E2_3_FD_198765 | JGI IMG/M metagenome (GOLD analysis project Ga0302286, IMG submission 198765) | Peat permafrost microbial communities from Stordalen Mire near Abisko, Sweden - III_Fen_E2_3 | ecosystem: Environmental > Terrestrial > Soil > Wetlands > Permafrost | place: Sweden: Abisko...
CGCTAGCGTTTATCCTGAGCCAGGATCAAACTCTCCATTGTGAAAATTATTATTGTACTTATTTTCTTTCAACAAAATAGCTTGTCCCTGTCTCTTCTAATTTAACCTTTTATTATTCTTTTCCAACTGTGTCAATGAACTCTTTTTTTATTGTCGCTATATCTTTCAAAAGCGAGTGCAAAGATAATACCTATTTTATCGCTTTTGCAAGCCTTTTCTTAATTATTTTTAACTTTCCCTTAATTTAATTTACATTAACTTAATTTTCAAACATTTACAAAACGTGTTTTTTTTGACTTTCCAAGTAAATACTGGGTTTTATTGGTTTTCCCATGTCGAAAAGGGTGATTTTGCAAGATATGTGTTTCTATAATGTGGGTCATTTGACACCTCTTTATCTATCCAATCGGGAAAATCGAATTTTTCTTTCTCGGAATTCAATTCAATTTCGGCAACAAACAGTCCTTCATTATCAGTCAAGAACTCATCGACCTCCCATTTCTTTCCTCTATAGTATACTATATGTCGTTTTTTCTCTATTATACTAGATATTGATAATCGCATTAACTCCTCTGCATCGGCAAGTGGAATTTCATATTCAAATTCGGGTCGGGTTAAATTAGTCGTTTTTCCTTTTATTGTAATATACGATTTATCATTAGCAATGCGAACACGTAAAGTTGTATTTCCGTCGTTCGATAAATATGCTTGCTTTATATATAAGACCTTTTGTGGTTTTACTCGTTTCCAAAGTGTTTCATTAATAAGGAACTTTCTTTCTATCTCGATTGCCATAGCTAATTGTATTACATAAAAAAATCCTTGCAAAATTAATTACAAGGATTAAAACTTTGTGATTCCGATAGGACTCGAACCTATAACCTTCTGATCCGTAGTCAAATGCACTATCCAATTATGCAACGGAACCATCTTTTTTCGAGTTGCAAAGATATACATATTTTTGTTTTGTCAAATATTTTTTCGAAAAATATTTAAAAAAAATATCTATTTAATACTATTAGCCTTGCTATACAATATATTGACAAAAAATTTTTAAGTTTGTATTACTAATATAAAACTGTTACGCAAATGAAAAAGATCGTCAAAATTTTAGGTATTACATTATTAATGATTATTATCGTTGTAGCTTGTTTACCATTCCTCTTTAAAGGTAAATTACTGGATTTGACCAAAAAAGAAATAAATAATTCAGTTAATGCTAAAGTAAATTTTGGAGATTTTGGCGTTTCGATATTTAGTTCATTCCCAAATTTAAAAGTAAACTTGAATGATGTTACCGTTGTAGGTATTGAGAAATTTGATGGAGATACCCTACTCGATTTAAAAAATTTCTCAGCTGAAGTAGACATAATGAGCGTAATTAGTGGAAGTGACATTAAAATAAGAACAATATTATTGGATGGGATAAAAATTAATGCTAAAGTCCTTAGTGACAGCAGTGCAAACTGGGATATAGCTAAACCATCGACAGATACTACTACCACAACATCAGAGAAATCGAATTTTAAAATGGCTTTACGTCTTTTAGAAATTGATAACTGCTATATTACATACAATGACAAAACAATTAATACTTTCGCAAATATCGAAAACCTTAATTTTGAATTGAATGGTGACTTTACAACTGATTTTGCTTCTTTAAAATCTAAACTAAATATTGATTCAATTACAACATCATATGGTGGTATAACCTATTTAAAGAAAGTGAAATTTGGATATGAAGGAACTATTGATGCCGATTTAAAAAACTTCAAATTCACATTTAAAGAAAATAACATAAGAGCTAATGCACTAGAATTAGGAATTAATGGTTGGTTTGCAATGCCAAAAGACGATATTACCATGGATCTTAAGCTTGAGGCAAAACAAACTGAATTTAAAACATTGTTCTCGTTAGTTCCAGGTGTATTTCTCGAAGGTTTTGAAAACATTAAAACAACAGGAAAACTAGGTTTGAAAGCAGCATTTAAAGGAACATTCAATTCGGAAAAGAACAAAATGCCAGCTTTTGATATTGCCCTTTTAGTGAAAGATGCAATGTTTAAATACCCTGATGTACCAAAACCTGTAACGAATATTCAAGTCGATTTACAAATTAAAAATCCTGATGGGAATCTTGACAATACTGTAGTTGATTTAAAACAACTTCATGCTGAATTTGCTGAAAACCCTGTTAACATGGTTATGAGAGTTGCTACACCAATTAGCGATCCTGCGTTGTATTGTAAAGTTGATTGTAAAATCAATTTGGTATCAATTAAAGATTTCATTCCAGTAAAGGATACCAAACTTACCGGTTTGATTACTGCAAATATTGAAATGGACGGTAAACTATCGCAAATAAAACAAGAAAAATATACCGAATTTAAAGCTCTAGGAACAGTTAACATAAAAGATCTTTTCTATACCAGTGCTGATTTCCCCAAAGGTGTAAACATCAAAAACACCGATTTAGACTTCTCTCCACAATTTGTTACACTTAGAGGTTTTGATTCACAAATTGGTAAAACAGATATTAAGATGAATGGTAAACTTGAGAATTTCATACCTTATGTATTATCGAATGACACCATTCATGGAAATCTAACTTTACAATCGACTTTGATTGATGCAAACGAATTGATGTCGATTGACACAACCAAATCGACCGACACAGCATCAACACCAATGACTGTAATTGAAGTACCTGGAAACATCAACTTCACTGTAAATACTTCTATTGGTCAAATATTATACGACAAACTTGATATCAAATCACTTAATGGACAATTGCTTGTTAAAGATTCTAAAGTTGATCTTACTAATTTAAACATGAATTTATTAGGTGGAAATCTAAACTTAAAAGGAAATTACTCAACGAAAGACATTACGAAACCAAGTTTCGATTTACAAATGGGCATAAAAGGTTTTGATATTCAAAAAACGTTTGCAGCATTTAATACAGTTAAGAAACTAGCTCCATTTGCAAAAAATTGTGCAGGAAACTTTACTTGTGATCTTACAATTAACAGTATATTAGGTAAAGACATGATGCCAATTTATAAAACACTTAATGGAGAAGGCAAACTTTCGACTAAAGAAATTACGATTAAAGGATCGACAACAATTGACAAAGTTGCGGGATTACTTAAACGTGACGATTTAAAAGAATTGAAGGCAAAAGACATTGCGTTACAATTTACAATTACCAATGGGAATGTTGAAGTAAAACCATTTACCACAAAATTAAATAACATGCAAGCAACCATTAGTGGTGTTAGTAATCTTGATATGTCAATTAGTTATATAATGGCAATGCAAGTTCCACGTACAGACTTAGGTGGTGCAGCAAATAGTGCTATAGATGGTTTACTAGCTACAGCATCGTCAAGTGGGATAACTGTTAACCCTGGTAAAAATATCAATGTTGACATCTTAATAGGTGGAACAATGACTGATCCTAAAGCTAGTTTAAAACTTGGTAGTCAAACTGCCGATTTGAAGAATACCGTAACTGATCAAGTAAAAGCTAAAATTGACGAGCAAAAAGCTATTCTCGAAGCTAAAGCAAAAGCTGAAGCTGACAAAGCTAAAGCAGAGGCAGAGGCAAAAGCTAAAGCAGAAACAGAAAGAATTAAAAAAGAAGCTGAAGCAAAAGCAAAAGCAGAAACAGAAGCACAAAAGAAAAAGCTAGAGAATGAGGCTAAAAACAAGCTGAATAAACTCTTTAAATAATCACTGTGAAACGTTCAGAAATGCCGGTAGATTCCGGCATTTTTTGTTTATATTTGCTTTAAACAAACATATTATAATGAAAAATAGTATTCAAAAATTAAAATCAGCAATAACATTCTACACAAATGATATTTGGAGACTTTCGCCAGAAAAGGAGCAAAAACTCAGTTTAATAAATAGAATCATTCGATTACTAATTGTTGGTTGGCGACGATTTACAACCAAAGGTTGTATGCAAAAAGCATCGGCACTTACCTATTATAGTTTACTTTCGGTAGTACCAGTTGTTGCAATGATATTTGGAATTGCAAAAGGATTTGGTTTCGAAAAGATTCTTGAAAAAATGTTGCTTGAAAAATTCGCTGACAAAGAAGCTATACTCTTACAAGTATTTGATTTTGCAAATTCACTCTTGTCAAACACTCATGGCGGAATGATTGCTGGTATCGGTTTGGTTGTTCTTTTTTGGTCGGTAATGAAGGTATTGAATAATGTTGAAATGACTTTGAACGATATTTGGGATGTAAAATCGCATCGCTCAATACCTCGAAAAGTAAGCGACTATTTCTCTATAATGTTTCTTGCTCCAGTATTACTTATTTTATCGAACAGTGCTACACTGTATATTTCAACAACAGTTCCAATGATTATTTCTAAAATCCCCGTACTAAGTCATTCGGTAGGATTGGTTATTTTCTTATTTAAACTTTTACCATTCAGTTTGGTCTGGCTTGGATTTGCTATTATATATATGATAATGCCTAATACAAAAGTAACATTTAAGGCAGCATTTATTGGTGGTGTAATTTCGGGTATTATTTTCCAATTGATTCAATGGGTATATATTCGATTCCAGATAGGAGTTGCTAGTTACAATGCGATATACGGAAGTTTTGCAGCCCTACCCTTATTCCTTATTTGGCTTCAATTAAGCTGGTTTGTTGTTTTATTGGGAGCAAGTGTTTCGCATATTGTACAACATGGTTACCATGCCGAGTACGATCGAGATGATATTGTCATTAGCCACGATCAAAAACAAAAGTTGTCGTTATGGATTACATTTATGATTGTTCGAAATTTCGAAAAAGGACAAAAACCAGTTAATGTTAAAGAAATAGCTGTTCAAGCAAAAGTGAATTTTATGTTACTGAAAACAATATTAAAACGACTTGAATATGCTCATATAATAACTCGAGTTCATACTCTGGATAAAGAATTGTTTTTATATCAACCAGCAGTTTCAACAAACCTACTCAGTACTTTCTATTTCGAAGAAGCCTTCGATACTGTTGGTGAACACAAAATAGAAATAACAGATAACGAAGAATATGATAAGGTTTCGGCATTTCTAAATAAAAAACAAAGCTTTTTTAGAAATTCAGAAATCAATATTTTAATTAAAGATTTATAATCACAGTTCATCAAACTCAGAACTTAAAAACACAATCATGGCACTAGAAACATTACAGCCACAAGAAATTTGGAAACAATTTGAAACAATTTGTTCAATTCCACATTCATCAAAACATGAGAAAAAACTCGCACAACATATATTTGATTATGGAAAATCGCTTGGTTTAGATTCACAAACCGACGAGTTTGGAAATGTATTGATTCGTAAACCAGCAACGAAAGGATACGAAAATCGACCAACGGTAGTTTTGCAAGCTCATATTGATATGGTTCCTCAAAAGAATTCAACGACGAAACACGACTTTGTAACCGATCCAATAAAACCACAAATCATAGGAGAATGGGTTCATGCTACGAACACAACATTAGGAGCCGATAATGGTATAGGTGCTGCAAGTATTTTGGCACTATTAGAATCAACAGATATTCCTCACGGACCACTTGAAGCACTCTTTACCTTAGATGAAGAAACAGGGATGGGTGGTGCTTTTGCATTAAAACCAGGATTTTTAAAAGGTTCGATATTACTTAATACCGATTCGGAAGATGACCATGAACTAATAGTCGGTTGTGCAGGAGGAATTGATTTCACAGCATCATTTAAAAAGAGGATGATTCAATTGCCCGAAAATCATTCGGCTTATACCATATATATAAAAGGACTTAAAGGTGGTCACTCTGGAATTGACATTGCACTTTCAAGAGGTAACGCAAATGTACTTATGGCTCGTTTATTAGCAAAAGTGATAAAGAAGTACAATATATATGTTGCCGATTTTGATGGTGGTAATATGCGTAATGCTATTCCTCGTGAAGCTCAAGCTACTATTTGCGTGCAACAAGATTCTGCAATTGAGTTCCTTGTCTTTGTTAAGAAGTTTTTCAAAGCATACGAAGTAGAATTAAAAGGAATAGATGAAAATTTAAAAATAGCATGTAAACAGACAACAACACCAGCTATGGTTTTGGAACCAGATTTCTGTTACGAATTTTTAAAAGCAATAACTTGTTGCCCGAACGGAGTAATTGGAATGGATACAGAAATTAAAGGTGTTGTACAAACATCAACAAACCTTTCGATTGTGGAAACCCAAAGCGAAACAATTCAAATTCATTGTCTACTTCGTAGTTCTAGCGAAACAGAAAAGAAACGTCTGGCTGAAGTTATGACCAAACTCTTTGAATTATTTGGTGCAAAGGTTGAAACATCGGGAGACTATCCAGGATGGAAACCATCGGCACAATCTGCAATTCTTTCAATATTCAAAAAAGTATATCCACAAGTTATTGGTCACGAACCCGAAATTAAAGTTATTCATGCAGGATTGGAATGTGGAATTATTGGAAGTAGTCACCCACAACTCGATATGATTTCGTTTGGACCAACAATGCGACACCCCCACTCACCTGATGAAAAAGTGAATATTGCATCAGTAGGGAAATATTGGGAATTAATGAAAGCAGTATTGAAAGAAATATAATAAAAAATTCCACATCAACCTTGCTCAGTTCATTGGAGTAAAGTTGATGTGGAATACATTTATAAAGGCATTTTTTATTTTGAATGCACCAAATTCTTCAACCATTTATTAGAACGGAAACGGTAGAATCCAAGTAACATCTTGAAGAACTCTTCGGTATATACAAATAAAACGACATAATAGACAGGAAGATGAAATACATAAACAGCTAGACAACCCATTGGAATACCAACACACCACACACCAACAATGTCTATCATCATACTGAAACGAGTATCGCCACCACCACGAAGAATTCCACCATTAAAAATTACGTTTGCCGATTTCATCCACATTACACTTGCCATAAATAACATAAGTAAAGTTACTGTGTGAATACCATCAGAATCAAGATTATATAATTGAACAATATATCCACGAATTGAAATTATTAATAATCCCATCAAAACAGCTCCAGCCATTCCTAGGAAAATAAACTTTTTACTATAATCACGAGCCAAGTCTTCGCGTCCTGCTCCAATGCTATTTCCAACCATAATAGCACAAGCATTTCCAATTCCTACGAAGAACATAAATCCCATTTTTTCGAGTGTTTCGGATATATTAACCGCAGCAACCGAAGTTGTACTTATTGAAGCATAAAGACGCATGTAAACTGTTACACCACAAACCCACCCCATACTGTGAATAATAACTGGAAGTGCAACTTTAAAGAACTTACGTTGACCTTCAATTTTATTAAACAACAATGTTCGTACATTTCTAATCGTTGGGAATTTTCGATATTTTACCACTCCTATAATAATAGCACATTCAATAATACGAGCAACAATCATCGAATATCCAGCACCTTTAACACCTAAAGCAGGACAACCAAAATGTCCAAGAATTAAACAATAATTTAAAAGGGTATTGATGCTAATTGCGATAATTCCAGCAACCAAAGGAACCATAACCAAACGAGTACTTCGTAAGACAGATGCATAAATTGCTGTTACAGAAAAAAACACATAACTCAATCCAATCAAACTTAAATAACTTCCGCCCAAGAGTTGAACATCAGGATCGGGGGAATAGAAACTTATTATTTGTGGAGCAAAGAAATAGGTGATAATGGCAAACAGAAATCCAACACTTACCGCATAACGCATACCTATTCCAAAGGTTTGACGAATGTGCTTCACATATCTTCGACCCCAATATTGTGCAGAAAAAATTGCTGCACCACTACCAATTCCATTTACGAGCATTATAACAATCATCGAAAATTGATTGCCTAATCCAACACTTGCTACCGATTTTGAACCTAACTGCCCAACCATCAAGACATCAACAAATGACAATGCCGTTGAGATAAACCCTTGAAGAATAATGGGAATTGATATTTTAAATAATGTTGGATAAAAATCCGGATTGGAACTAAGAAACGAAAACCTCTTTAACATCTTATTATAATTCATTTACAGATGCAAAGGTACAAATTCAATTTCCAGAATCAATCTATATCTAAACAATCAAAATATAACATCATTAATCAAATGATTCTTAAATACTGAATTTCCATTACTTACAAATCTAAAACAACAAAACATCCACCTTTTTTGACATAAAAACCTCGATATTTTTAAATTTAAAGAACAGCAAATGTTTGTCAATTTTGTCATCTACATCATTTTTCATTTCTTTGTTATAATTTTAAGATTCAATTCTGGCTCAATATTTGCAAGCGGACTGCGATTTTAAAAATTGATAAAAACACAAATTAAAACCATTAGACATGAAAAAAACAAACTGGTTCCCTCTGTTTAGTACAAACTTTCTCACCGTTTTTAACGATAACCTCCTTAAATGGATGGTATGTTTTATAAGCATTCGCTGGATTACAACTGTAGCAGAATCAACAATAATTGCAATTGCATCGGCAATGCTCGTTTTACCATTTATATTCTTATCGCCATTGGCAGGAAAATTTGCCGTGAAATACGAAAAACGAAAAGTTATGATAATCGGTAAAATTGCCGAAATTCCAATTATGATAATTGCAGCTCTCGGATTTGCCTTTCATTCTATATACTTAGTTATGGCAGGTGTTTTGTTATTGGGCATTCAAAGTTCATTATTCTCACCTTCTAAATATGGTTTAATTAGAGATGTTGGTGGAGATGATGGTATATCTTTTGGAACAGGTACAATGGAAATGCTAACGTTTCTTGGAGTATTAATGGGAACATTTCTAGCGTCAGTTATTTCTGAACATTACAATCCTGTACTAGTTATGAGTTTAATTATAGGTGTAGCTATTGTTGGATTATTTACCACTATTATGATAAAGGCCGATGAATCGGAACCTAATAGCAACTATAACGAAAGTGTAAATCCGATTAAATTTATGATTCATTCGTTTAAACAAGCAAAGAGTATTCCTGGTTTAAATTTCGTAATATTAGGTTTATCGTTTTTCTGGTTGGTGGGTGCACTTTTACAAATGGATCTAAAAGTTTATTGTCCTAATGTATTACATCTTACCGATATTCAAACGGGAATTATTATGGTTGATGCAGCTGTTGGAATTGGATTGGGATGTTTTATAACGGGTATTATTTCAAAAAATACGGTTAAGATTTCGCTTATTCCTATTGGAGCTTTAGGCATGATTCTATTCTTTTCATTAATTTATATTGTAAATCCTGGAGCAATTTTATTTGGCGTATTTGTTTTCTTTACAGCATTTTTCTCGGGAATGTTTAAAATTCCACTTAACGCTTGGATTCAGTCGAATGTAAAAGGACGTATGCTTGGCGATATTTTAGCTTACGAGAATATTTGCGAATTCGGATTCATTTTATTTTCATCGTTAATATTCTTTTTATTTGATCCCAAAACGGTTTTCCTCGTTTTATTTGCTTTAACTCTTTTCATAGGAATCATTCTATTTATGAAAATACCTGGGTTAAAAGAATTATTCAAAAAATCATAATATAAAACGCTAAACTCATTTCACCATGAAAATTCTTATTGCAATTTTTCGCTTCTTTTTATCGCGAAGATATAAAGTTGAAATTAAAGGACTTGATGTTTTAAATCATAATGGATCAAATTTAATTTTACCAAATCATCAAGCATTAATAGATCCACAATTACTTGCAGCACATCTTTGGAAAGAAATTGAAATTGTTCCTGTTGTAACTGAGGGAATGTATAATATTCCTGTTTTACATGCATTATTTAAATGGATGAATGCTGTTTCGGTAAGTGACCTTAGTGCAGGAAGTCGCGATACTGATGTTTTAAAAAACATAACATCTGCCATTAACAAAGCTTTGAAAGATGGACGCAATGTACTACTCTACCCTTCGGGACAAATTACAGGACAAGGCTACGAAAAGATTTTCAACAAGAAAAGTGCTCATGAATTGGTTTTAGATTTACCTGACAATACTCGAGTTATTGGAGTTCGGATTCGTGGTTTATGGGGAAGTATGTGGTCGCGTGCATGGATTGGAAAAACGCCAAACCTTGTAACAACCTATTTAAAAGCAATTTGGTATGTGTTTGCAAATCTTATATTCCTTTGTCCAAGACGTAGAGTTTATATCGAAATTGAAGATATTACCGAATATGCAAAAGCTCTAGCTACAAAAGATCGCAAAAGCTTTAACGATGGAATTGAAAATTTCTATAATAAATATGGTGAAGAGAATGTTCATTTCCTTAAACACTATTTATTTTCGCCAAAATTGAAACGCAAACTACCCGATCATATTGAATGTTCGGTTGCCGATATGCAAAGTAATGAGGTTGATCCTTCAACAGTAGTTCCGCCACAAATATTTGATGAAGTATTAAAAGTATTGTCCGATGAACTTTCGATGAATTTTACTGGTGCTACAATAAATTCAAATTTCACACTCGATTTAGGAGTTGATTCTGTTACGATGGTTTCGATTATTACATCAGTCGAAACATACTTCAAAGTACAATCGCCCGATGTTGCTACCATTAAAACATTGCGAGATCTTTGTTTGGTTGCTATGGGAAAATCATCGTTGAAAATTGTATTGAAAGATGCTCATTTTGACAAATCGAAAATTCCAGCAAAAATAATGAGTGTAGATGGAAGTAAAACCATTCCCGAATTATTTGTAAAAACATTTAACGAATATAAAGATGAAGTATTTGTATGGGATAATATGATTGGAAGCTCGACCCGCAAAGAGTTTTATCTAAAAACAATGGTTGTTGCCGAAATCATTCGCAAAGAAGTACCAGGTACACATGTTGGAATAATGCTGCCAGCTTTACAAAGTACCGCTTTATTGGTAGCCGCTACATACATGGCAGGTAAAATACCAGTTATGTTGAACTGGACCGTTGGACCACAAGTATTACAGCATTGTGTCGATACATCAAACCTTACTCACATTATCACAGCAGGAGCCTTTTTCGATAAAATTCGCGATAAACTCAGCGAAGATGTAAAAGCTAAATGCATTATGTTCGAGAAAAAAGTTCGTGAAGCATCAATTGGAATTAAACTTAAAGGTCTTTTACGTTCAAAAATAAAACCATCATTTTCTGTTAAACCAGATGATACTGCGGTAATATTATTTACTTCGGGAAGTGAGTCGTTACCAAAAGCTGTTCCACTGTCGCACAAAAATATTCTTCGCGATATGGAAGGTTCATTCAATCATCTTGCTGTTGGAAATGATTCAATATTCCTCAGTTTTTTACCTCCATTTCACAGTTTTGGATTTTCGGTTTTAACGGCAGTTCCACTTGTAACGGGAATGAAAATTGCCTATACCCCCGACCCTACAGCAACACGCGAAATCGTTGATATCATTCGTCACACAGGAGTTAACACAATGCTTGCTACTCCTACATTCTTAAAAATGATTTTGGCCATTGCAACTCCCGACGATTTAAAAAACATACGTTTAGCAGTAACGGGAGCAGAAAGTCTACAACCATCAATAATTGACGATTTCAAGAAAAAAACAAACAAAAATGCCCTAATTGTTGAAGGATATGGAATTACAGAATGTGCACCAGCAATAACGCTCAATCCTTCAGGAAAACAAAAGCTTAAAAGCGTTGGTACATTCATCTCAACTGTTGAACATTTAATAGTTGATTTACAAAATAGTGAACCATTAGAACAAGGCAAAGAAGGAATGATATTGGTTCGTGGTGATAATGTTTTTAGTGGTTATCTCGACAAAACAGTCGCTTCACCTTTTGTTACCGTTAATGGTAAAGAATATTATAAAACTGGCGATCTTGGTTATGTTGATAGCGATGGATTCCTTTTTATTACAGGACGTTTGAAACGTTTTATAAAAATTGCCGGCGAAATGATAAGTTTACCAGCAATAGAACAAAGATTATTGGAGAAATATGGTTCGAGCGAAGATGTAGTTTTGGCTGTAGAAGGTTCCGATAGTATCGAGCCACCACAAATTGTACTATTTTCAAAAGTAGATATTGATATTGCCGAAGCAAATCTTTACCTCCGTAATTCAGGTTTTTCGAATCTAGTAAAAGTAAATAAAAACATTAAACTTGAAGAAATACCTGTATTGGGAACCGGAAAAACCGATTATAAAGTATTGAAGGGAATGATTTAATCTGCATAAAATTAAAGCAAAGAAACTGTCTCAATTAAATTTGAAGACAGCTTCTTTATTTTATACCACTCAAAAACAAAAGACAATAACAATTATTCAATATTTTAATTTTATAATGAAAGTGAATTGTATATTTGTAATAGTAGATTATAAAAAGCGAATTATCATTTAAAAACTTCATCCATTTTATGTTTAAAAATAAAGTTCGTTTTTATATTATTCTTGGATTGATTGTCGTGTTTCTTGGTACCATCCTCTCAATTACACTTCTAGTTTCAGCAATTAAAGCTGGCGTTTATGGACATGTTCCCGACATTGAAGAAATACAAAAGCATAAGAATTTTGAAGAAACAAGAATATTTGCCTCAGGAGGAGAATTAATAGGTACAATGTTTAGCGTAAACCGTAGCAATGTTCCATATAGTAAAATCCCAAGTCACGTTATAAATGCACTTATAGCAACAGAAGATGCTCGATTCTTTGAACATGATGGCGTCGATTTCATAGCTCTATCGCGAGTATTAGCAAAATCGGTACTGCTCAGAAGTCAATCATCGGGAGGAGGAAGTACAATAAGTCAACAATTAGCAAAAAACCTTTATGGCAGAGCGAAGTATAGTTTCTTCTCAATAGCTATCAATAAAATTCGGGAAATGATAATTGCATCACGAATTGAAAAGATTTATACAAAAGAAGAAATACTTTGCCTTTACTTAAACACCGTTAGTTTTGGTGATAATGTTTATGGAATAGAAAATGCTGCTTTACGATATTTCTCGGTACATTGTTCAATGCTAAGTATCGACCAAGCTGCTGTTTTAATTGGAATATTAAAAGCTAATACCTTATATAATCCAAGAATTAATGCAGGTCGATCAATTATGCGTCGCAACACTGTAATGCAACAAATGGTAAAATATGGTTATTTAAATTCAGATAAATACAACAAATTATCTCGTTTAGCTTTACGATTAAAGTACCAACCAGAGTCAGATTATAAAAGGAAAGCTGGGTATTTCATTGATTTTGTTCAACAAGAAGCAAAAGATATTATTGAAAAATATAATAGAGATCACAGTACCAATATAGATATACTTACCGACGGATTGAAAATTGAAACGACATTAGATTTTCAATTACAACAAGCAGCATTACAAGCAACCAACAAGCATATTATACAACTTCAACGCATTGCAAATAGTCAAATTGCAAACAGTCGATTTTGGAAAAACAATCCTGAAATAATAAATAAATGGAAACATAGCCGTTTGCAAAGTTCAACTCCAATCGATAGTATTCAACCTATGAACATGAGTTGGGGCATGAATGATACATTACTAAGATTAACAGCAATCGACTCATTCAAATATGCTAACAGTAGAGTTCAAGCTGCTGTTTTTGCTACTGATCCTCGAAATGGTGCAATAAAAGTATGGATTGGTGGGGTAAATTATATAACTGCACCTTACAATAGAGTTTTAGCAAAACGTCAAGTAGGTTCAACATTCAAACCAATAGTATATTATACTGCACTAGCACAAGGAATTGAACCTTGCGAGCAATTTAAAAACGAACGCGAAACATATTCCGAGTTTGATGATTGGTCACCAGGAAATGCCGATAACGAATATGGTGGATTTTATTCCATGAAAGGAGGTTTAGCCAATTCGGTTAATACCATTACCGCAAAAGTATTTTTTAAAGCAGGATTAGAAAATGTCATAACAAGTGCACGTCAAATGGGAATTACTGCCGACATTCCCGAAGCTCCAAGTATTGCATTAGGAATTGCAAGTATTTCGCTTTACGAAATGGTAAAAGCCTATGCTACAATAGCCAATAAAGGTTATGCATATTCAAATTATGCAATTACGAAAATTACCGATTCAAAAGGAAAAGTATTATATCAACATTTTAACCGGTCGCTAGGATCAAAACTTGAAGAAAATACTTGCGAAAAACTAATTGATATGATGGAAGCAGTTGCAGATAGTGGAACCGCTCGCCGATTACGCGATGTATATGGATTCAATTATGAGGTAGCATGTAAAACAGGAACAACACAAGACAATACCGATGGTTGGTTTATTGGTGCTACGCCAAAACTATCGATGGGAGTTTGGGTTGGCTTTGATAATCCTGCAATACATTTTCAAGATATTCAAACGGGACAAGGAGCAAATACTTCGCTACCAATTTGGGCTATGACTATGAATAAAGCTGGTTTAGGTAAATATACTGCCCCATTTTTACTCGATCCTGAAAATATTTCTGACTGTATGCTATATTATCCCGACAGAAGTTATATTCGACAAGAACGCAGAGCACAAAGAGATAGCGTTCGTGAAATTAAACGACAAAATCGCCAAATAGAGAAAGAAGAAAGAAAAATAAAACGTCAAGAAAAACGTGAAGAACGAAAGAAAAACAAAAAATGGTGGTGGTTTTAATATTTTAAATAAGTAGTAGCAATAATTTGTAATTTTAAAAATTACTACTCTACTTCCGTACAAAGAAACTAGACAATCTGAGTACAAAAACCATTACCAATCTATGCTAGAATTACCCGTAGCTTTTACAAAATAGCCTTTACCAATATCAAATGTTGTAATAGAAGGTGTACCAGTTGCTTGCCAAAATCCATCGAAATTTTTAACAACGGAAATAGATTTCCCACTCACTTGAGTCGAAATATTTACAGCCGATTGCGATGGAACACCAACTAGATTCCATCCCGTTTTAATAGGTGAAGATAGTGGTAACGACACTGGATATCCACTTACAGAGAGACTTCCAGCTGTTTTCATGTAAACAAAATAAGCCGAACCCGTTGATATCGATTTTAAAGAATTAAATACAGTATTTTGCCCTGTTCTCCAAAATGAATCGAATGTTTTTATTTCACTCACATTTGCAATTACTGTTTTGAAAACACTATCAATTGAAATATTTGAAGGAATAACATTAAATGAAATAAGATTCCAACCAGCTTTTAAAGCTATTGTTTGTGTTTTAGGAGTAACCGCAGAGACTAAAGTAATATTAGGTTTAGGAACATTAGCCAAACCATCGCCAATATAAAAGCTTAAGTGAGGAGGTTGATTATATGCTACATTTTGCCAAGCTACACTTTCACGATATTGAGGATCGTGCATCAATGTATACAGTCGATTTGTAGTTGCAATAGTTGATGTAAAAATAACTAAATCGGAACTTGTTGCTGAATTATAATAGATCAACTCTTCGCGCCAATCTCCAAACAAATCTGCTTGTAAACAAGGATTTGCCTTAGTTCCATTAACTTCTTTTGCATTTGAATAATTATATAAGGTATATAAACGAGTTACTCCATTTCCATTCCATTTATCGAGTTTTGTTCCATCAAGAATTTCATCTTGCAAATCGCCATCCCAATAAATTCTAAAGTTTATCGATGGTTTATTTGCATTAAGTTTTACTCCTTTACATGAATAAATTCCATCTGACGACGATGACCACATTTCAAATCCTTTACTCGTAGCATCAATATCAGCAGCTAAACCACGACCAACATCAACATTTGCAGGCAATCCAAATAAGATTGCACCTGTTTTAGCATCGTGCATTTCTGAACTTTTGAGAGTATCTTTTTTCTCCTCATGAACTTCCCAAACTTCCAATCCTGCATGATCGGGATCGAGATCGCTAACATGCATTGCATCTCCATGCCCTAACTCAGTTGTATATAAAGCTGTTCCATTATCATCGAAAGCACTTGAACCATAAAGGATTTCATCTTTGCCATCTCCATCAACATCGGCTACAGATAGATTATGATTACCTTCACTTATATAATTACCCGAAGTTCCACTATCGAATGTCCAACGCTTAGTAAGTTTGCCACTTCTCCAATCCCAAGCCACCAAAACCATACGACCATAATATCCACGACACATAACTACACTAGGCATTTTACCATCTAAATATGCAATGCAAGCTAAAAATCTATCAACTCGATTTGTTGTTTCACTCGTTTTGCCCCAACCGTTGGCAGGAGCTCTACCTGGAGCATAATCTGTAGTAATAAGCTCTTCACCAGTTAAACCACTAAATACAGTTAAATATTCATTCCCAGAAGTTACAAACCCAGGCCAAGTACCAGTAGTTCTACCATCAAAGGTATCATTATCGTTTGCTGCATTACCTGTTTTCAGGAAATTACCTTTTCCATCTTTAGTTCCTGGTGCGGTTTTGCAAACTACTTCAGCTTTACCATCACAGTCAAGATCATACACCATGAATTGCGTGTAATGAGCTCCTGCTCTGATATTTTTCCCTAGACTAATTCGCCACAAAAACGTTCCATTCAACTTATAAGCATCAAGAAAAACTTCACCAGTATAACCTCCTTGTGAATTATCGCGTGAGTTTGATGGATCCCATTTAACTATAATTTCATATTCCCCATCTCCATCAAGATCGCCAGTACTGCAATCGCCAGGAGTGTAAGTATATGCTTGTCCACTTGGATAATCTTCTAACGTTCCACTGTTGGTAACTGAATATGCTGGTGTTGTTCCAGCCGCTGGACGATTTAATGGTAATGTAAAGTAATTATTAGCATAAACCTTAGCAGCTTCAGATGTTTCTACCTCAACAGAATTTACAACTTTTTTAACAGTATAAGTACCAGTTGTAGTTGTATTGTCGGTAAATGTAGTTGATGCAGTAATTGGTGTTGGATTAAGCTTGGTTGTTCCCTTATAAACATTAAAAGCGGTAATACTAGTATCGGTACCAAACAAACGCCAACTTAAAAAATATCCATTACCAACTTTTACAGCTATTAACCCCCTATTTAGCTTTTCCATTTGACGTTGTGCAGAAACACTTTGCGACAAAATACATAATACAAAAAGTATTTTAGTTATTGATAATTTGCTCATTCCAATTATATTTTAAGTATCAAAAATACAAAAAACAATACTTTTATAGGTGTAAATTGGATGCAAATTGGAGGTAAAAGCGTTTCTAAGGTCACAAATTAAAGGCTCATATTTTAATGTATTACAGAAATAGACTCAACTCTGAATCAAATAACTAAAGGAATTATTTAAAACAAAAAAGCCCATTTAGATTTACTAAATGGGCTTCAAAATATATCGTTGATAACTATTCCGTTTTGCGTTTTTTAAACAAGTTTGCTTTATTTTCTTGTTTATGAATAAGACGTTCAATATTTTTTCGATGAGTCAATATTAATACAATAGAAACTAATATTGAGAAGAAAATCATTGAATTAACTTGTGTTTTAAAAACAAAAATCACAAGAAATGGAAATGAAATACCAGCTAATATTGAGCTTAATGATACGTATTTCGAAAGCAGTAATGTAACTACAAAAATTCCCATAGCTACTAATGTAGGTATTGGAGCAATAGCTAAAACAATTCCTGTTATTGTAGCAACACCTTTTCCACCTTTAAATCCAGCAAAGATTGGAAAAACATGACCTAAAACAGCAGCAACACCAAATACAAATTGACTATTAATAAATTCGTGAGTTTCAGGAATTAAGCCATTTACAAAATATGCTAAGCAACAAGCTGCAGTACCTTTCATTCCATCGATAAGTAAAACTGGTATACCTGCTTTTACACCTAATACGCGAAAAACATTTGTTGCACCAGCATTTTTACTTCCGTGTTGACGAACATCAATACCATAAAAAGCACGACCAATCCAAACGGCAGAAGGGATAGAACCCAATAAATATGCTCCTGTTAAAGCTGCTACAAAACTTAAAATTTCCATGTATATGAATTACGTGAATACAATTCTTATTTATACCGCAAATATCGAAAAAATAATGTTTACAACAATATTTTTAACAAAAAAACAGTATATCACCTATTTACAATAACGATCAGCTTAATTTGAGTCTCAGACAAAAGATACTACTACTCATCAAGAGATCTATATATCAACAACTTATCCATCCTCATACCATCCATATCAACAACTTCGATTGTAAAGTCGCGCCACACCATTTTTTCTCCTGTTTGAGGAATATGTTGCAATATTTCCAGCACAAGACCGCCTAAAGTATTAAATCCCTTAATCTCAACGAACTGCATATTGATATCAAAATAGCTACAAAAATCGGCAAACGAAATCTGTGCATCGATTAACCAGCTACCATCTTCACGTTTTGTAATCTCAGGAATACCTTCAATTGCGTCTAAATCGCCAACAATAGCATCAAGAATATCGTGCATAGTTACAATTCCCGTTAATGCACCATACTCATCAACGATTAACCCAAAACGAGCTTTTAATGTTCTAAATTTTTCTAAAACCTTATACGCTGAAATCGTTTCGGGAATATATAAAGGATCCTTCAAAAATTTAGAAATTGCAAATTCCTCTTTATGAAGAAAATAATTTAACAGTACCTCTTTAATCCGAACAATTCCAACAATTTCGCTAGTTCGTGAGTCCTTTACTGGATAAACAGAATGTCGAGTATTTGTCAATAAATCTTGCAACTGTTCAATAGTAAAATCCGTTTCAATCCAACTTATTTCTGAGGTATGAGTCATCATTGAACTAATTTTTCTATCACCAACTAAAAAGACATTTTCTACAATATCTTGCTCAATTCCTTCGATTGTTCCTTTTGCCATTCCCTCTTCAACCAATGATTTTATTTCTTCTTCAAGAATTTCAGCATCTGTTGATGGCTTAATGTTTAAAATGCTAAGGATAAATTCACTAGACCATTCAAGCACTTTGATAAATGGCAATGCTATTTTTGACAAAAAATTTATTGGTTTCACAAAATACATTGCCATTTTTTCGGGATTAGTTAGTCCAATTCTTTTGGGAATCAACTCTCCAATCATTAAAGACAGATATGTAATAGGGAAAAGAACTATAATCACGGCAAGTTCTTTAGCATAAGGAGCTATAGATTGAAATTTCAATAAATATAAATGCAAAGGTTCTGCAAGGGTATCGCCTGAAAAATAACCAGTTAAAAGTCCAATTAAAGTTATACCAACTTGTAACGTTGAAAGAAATCGTGATGGATGCTCTAATAATCGAACCACATCTTTTGCCGACTTATTTCCTTTTTGAGAAGCAATTTCGAGTTTAGATTTTCGAGAGGAAACAACCGAAATTTCGGCCATTACAAAAAGTCCATTAATAACAATAAGAAAGAAAACAACTAGTAGTATCATATCAAAATCTATTCAAATACAAATGTAATAAGAAATAATTCAATATTAATAAGCATTTATGGCTTAGGGTATTTTTCTTTTTAAGTGACTAATATATTGGACATTTATGACTTATAAAAATACATTTATATCTTCGCCATAATGTTTTTTTTACTATATTAGCTTTAGGGGTTATTTTCTTTTTCATTTAACACAAACATCTGACATTATGCAACTTAAACATGCTCTTATTAGTGTATTTATTACACTTTCAATCAGTCAAGCAACATTTTCTCAGACCACCAATTGGGGACATGTTGCAATTGGTGGTGGTGGTTTTGTCGATGGCATTCTCATTAGCAAAACCAATCCCAAGGTTATGTATTCGAGAACAGATGTAGGAGGTGCATATAGATGGGATTCTGTTAACACAAAATGGGTGCAAATGTTAGACTGGGTTTCACAACCTCTTGTCGGATATTTAGGCATTGAATCAATGGCACTTGATCCTCAAGACAATAACAAGATCTATCTTTTAGCAGGTACAAGTTATTTTAGTAATGGGAGTACTGCCATTTTACGTTCAACGGATGGAGGAAAAACATTTTTATCAACAGATATTATAGACGTTACAACCCAATTTAAAGCTCATGGCAATGGAATGGGACGACAAAATGGAGAAAAGCTCGTTGTTGATCCCAACATCAGCTCCACTCTTTATTGCGGGACACGAAGAAATGGATTATTTAAAAGCTTAAACTCGGGAACAACCTGGACCAATATAACTACAACAGGAAATGCGACTTCAAATGATAATGGAATCAGCTTTGTAGTTTGTGATCCGTCAACAGGGACCAAGGGCAAAACAGCCACACAAACAATTGTATTTGGAATTTCACAAACAAGCAATAATTTATATATAAGCACCAATGGAGGAGGTTCGTTTTCGGCAATTTCAGGAGGTCCTTCAGGATTAATGCCACAACGAGCTGTTTTAGCAAGCGACAGAACACTTTATATTACTTATGCCGATTTGGAAGGACCTTGGAATCCAAAATCAGGAGCTGTTTGGAAATGCGATTTAGCAACTTTGCAATGGACAAATATTACACCATTTGGAAATGCTTATTCGTATGGAGGTATAAGTGTTGATCCAGTGAATCCACAAAGAGTAATTGCTTCAACGATAAATAAATATCTTTTACAATACAATTATAATGGGAAGGATTTATGGGGAGATCATTTTTATCTAAGTACCAATGGAGGAACATCGTGGAGTGATTTAGTTACAAATGCAATTACACTCAATTCAAACAATTGTACTTGGATGCCAGGAAATACAATACATTGGGCTGGTGATATACAATTTAATCCATCAAATACTGCTCAAGCTTTTGTTATTTCGGGTAATGGATTATTTCAATGCGATAATGTGAATTCAACAGCATCGACATGGAAATTTGCTGGTATTGGAATAGAAGAAACGGTTCCATTAGATATTGTTAGCTTGCCAGCAGGACCATTATTTTCCGTAATTGGTGATTATGACGGTTTTAAACATTCCGATATTTATACTTACGCCCCCATTCATAGTCCTGGAATGGGAACTTCAACAGGAATTGCATATGCAGCGGGCAATACTAATTATTTAGTTAGGGTTGGAGCAAATATATATTATACAACAAATCAAGGAACGTCGTGGACTCAGTGTAGTAGTATGAATGGAACAAAAGGACGAGTAGCTGTAAATTACAATGCGACAGTAATTTTACATTGTCCTGAAGGATCAACGACAACATATCGATCAACAAATAATGGAACATCATGGACAAATTGTAATGGTATTAGTATTACTGATGGTGTTCCTGTTTCTGATCCTGTAAATAGCACAAAATTCTATGGATATAACAGTTCTGACGGTAAAATGTATATAAGTACCGATGGTGGAGCAAACTTTTCGGCATCAGGAAGTCCTGGTACAGGTGGTTCAAAAATTATTCGTACCGTTCCTGGACGCGAAGGCCATCTTTGGGTTGCATTATATTCAGGAGGTTTATCTCGTTCTACTAATTCAGGAGCATCCTTTACCAAGCTATCTTCAGTTACCAGTTGCGATGCTGTAGGTTTAGGCAAAGCTGCACCATCAGCAACATATGAAACTGTTTATATTTGGGGGACCGTTGGAGGTGTTACTGGAATTTTTCGTTCTATTGATGAAGGTGCAAATTGGACAAGAGTCAATGACGATCAACATCAATATGGAGGACCTGGAAATGGTCAATTTGTAATTGGCGATTGGAATACCTTTGGACGAGTTTACATGAGTACGGTAGGTTTAGGAATTGTTTATGGTGATTTAAGTACAACAACAACGCCATCTGTTACAATATCTACATCAAGTAGTTCTGGTTCATTTTGTTCCGGTAAAGCAACAACACTAACAGCAACCACAACAGTAACAGGCGGAACTATAAGTAAAGTAGATTTTTACGATGGTTCAACGTTATTAGGAACATCAACTGTTTCTCCTTACACATACAGTTGGACAAATGCAAGCGTTGGGTCTCATACGGTAACAGCAAAAGCAACTGATAATACAAATGCAGTCACAACATCAGCCGCAATTTCGATAACAGTAAATGCTCTTCCAACTATTAATGCTGGTGTAGATGCAACTATTTGCTCTGGAAAAACAACTACATTAACAGCAACGGGTGGAACAGCTTATATTTGGAGTAATGCAATTACTACTGCAACAAATACTGTTAAACCAACCACAAGTACAACATATACCGTAACTGGATCAAACGCAACAAACTGTTCAGCAACCGATGCTGTAATTGTTACAGTTAATGCATTACCAACAATTAGTGCAGGAGCAGACGCAACTATTTGCTTAGGAAAAACAACGACCTTAACAGCAACTGGAGGAACAGCTTATATTTGGAATAATACAATTACGACAGCAACAAATTCAGTTAATCCTGCGACAACCACAACATATACAGTTACGGGATCGAATGCTGCAAACTGTTCGGCAACTGATGCAGTGATTGTAACCGTTAATACATTACCAACAATTAATGCTGGTGCAGATGCAACTATTTGTTCTGGCAAAGCAACTACATTAACAGCAACGGGTGGAACAGCTTATATTTGGAGTAATGCAATTACTACTGCAACTAATGCCGTAAATCCAACCATTACCACAACATATACTGTTAATGGATCGAATGCGGCAAACTGTTCGGCAACCGATGCAGTAATTGTTACAGTTAATGCTTTACCAACAATAAATGCTGGTGCAGATATTTCAATTTGTTCTGGAACATCTGCTACAATTGCAGTTTCTGGTGGTATTTCGTATAATTGGAGTACTGGAGCTACAACGTCAAGTATAACCGTTTCTCCAACAGCAACAACAAGCTATATTGTAACAGGAACAAATGCAACAAACTGTATGTCTACCGACAATATTAAAATTACTGTAAATGATATTCCTACTGCACCTACAGTTGCAACTCCAATAAACTACTCTTTAAATGCTACAGCTTCGGTTCTAACTGCAAGTGGTTTAAACTTATTATGGTATAATAACAATACAGGAGGAACAGCACTTTCGGCAGCACCGTTACCAATTACAACAGCAACTGGAACTAGTAATTATTTTGTTTCACAAACAGTAAACAATTGCGAAAGTCCACGATCTCAAATTGCAATAATCATATCAAACTTACAACAAACAATACAATTAGAAGCAGGTTGGAATCTCATTTCGTTTTACGTACAACCTTCCGATTCTTCAATTTCATCAGTATTTGGAGGACTAGGAACAAACCTAGAAACAGTAAAAACACAAGATGCTTTTTACGACCCCACTCAAGCTGTATTTCAGAATAGTTTAAAATCAATAGTTAGAGGGCAAGCCTATTTTGTGAAAGTAAAATCAAATACTCCACTTACAATTTCGGGTGCATTAGTTGGATCGTTGACAATTGGGCTAAAAACTGGTTGGAATTTAATCGGTTATCCAAAGCAAACAAATTCTGATATTGCAACTGTAACGAATAGTATCTCTACAAAGATTAATTCGATAAAGAGTTTTATCGGATTTTATATTCCTACAGGATCAACAAATAGTATCACTACGTTTGAATCGGGGAAAGGCTATTTTATAAATTGTTCAGGTGGAATTAACCTATCTTGGTAAAAAAAAGGAGCAGTTAAATAATAGTAACTGCTCCTTTCAATAAGATTATATTCTTGAATTAATAAACAACTATTGGCAAGCAATTAACACCAGAATCTGAAATAGCTTTGATGTAATATTGCCCTGGAGTAAGCGAAAATACCTCTTCAATACTTGAATGATTTTTATATTGTTTTTCAACAATTACATCACCAATGCTATTATAGATAGCCAATTTAAAATCAGAACATTTTTCATTTTTAACAAGACATTTAAATGTTCCATTTGATGGATTAGGTATCGCAACTAAGTATAAATCATTTTCAACAATTTTGCTCGATGTTTCACTAACATTTGCATAATTTGAAAGCGATTCACTAAATGTTTTAGCATCAGATTTTAATTTAGATGGATCAATCGTTTTAGCAAAAACCGATACAACTCTATATTTATTGTTTCCTGGATTTGTAATTGTATATGATGTTTGATCCGTTCCAAATTCATCTAATTCTTTCATTGATGATTCATCCAATCCTTCTAATAATTTATATCCGAGAATATCAGCACCTTCATACAAAGTCCATGAAAGTTGCAATTCATTATTTCCAATTACTTTTTGAAGATGAATTGTTTTATGCGAATTCGAAGTTTCTATAGGACTCTCAACACCACAAGTATCAGTCGTAGTCATTTTATATCGATAAGCTCTTTTACTAACTGTTGCAGCACTATCTACAAAGATTCCAATACTATCAAATTTAGATTCGCCAATTTTTGTATAAATATTGGTAAATCCTTCTCGATAAATACTATACTTCAAAGTTCCTTTATTTGCTGTGCGTTCCCATGCTAATAAGACTTTGCTTCCAGTTTCATCTATTGTTGCCAAACATAAAGGATCAGGGTGAACAACTTGAATATTTTTAATAGTAACACTATCCAAAAATGATTTACCATCTTTAGTCGCTGTTACATAATATGAAACAGGTTCTGTTGGTGAAACTGAAATAGATTGTAATGTTGAACCATCACTCCATTTATATTGCATTGTATTATCATTTACAGCAAACGTATATGTTTTTCCTTTACATGTTTGAGTCGTATTTTTATCGATACCAATAACTTTTATTGTTTTTTCAATTTTTAAAATATCTTTATAATGAAATGCATTTAAAACAATTTTATACAAACCTGGTTTACTGTATTTAATTACAGGAGATATTAAAGTTGAAGTTGTTTGATCTGCTCCTTCCATTTCCCAAGATACATTAGTCGTATTTATTAATGATGGATATAATTGAATAGATTCATTTCTTTGAACCATTGATTTTGAAATTGAAAGCGATCCACTATTTAATTCAGAAGTAGTTGGTGCGGATTGAGCGGATGATTTAGAATATATAACATTTGTCGAAACTATTTGACCACATTGATCTGTTGCAGATACTGTTGCAACCACACATCCTATCCATAATGGATTAGTAACAGATGCTTCAATTACATTTTCATTCGTTAAGCTAATAGAAGCAGAAGGTTCATCACTTTTCACAGCATATGTAATTTCCTGATTACTTGATTTGTTAGTTAAAAACGTCGTAATATCTAACGAAACAATAGGTGTGTAACCAGTTATTATTTGATTAGGTATCGTTTTAAACTCCAATGTTGAAGTTATCGGTTCTAATTGGTATACTGAAATTTTTGTTGAAACTTCTTTACCGTTTGCAAGAGCTTTTACAATAATATCTTCATTGAAAACACCACAAATATCATTTGAAGAAATTATTAATTGACCATCAACTTGAGAGACATTTAACTTTGAATTTGCTTGTAGTTCGTAACTAAAAACAGCACCAGCTATACTATAATAATCCTTTAGTTGAATTGTTTTTGATTTATTTGCCTTATTTAGTATAACATTCGATATATCAGTAAAAACATACGATGGATTATATAGATCATTTGCTGTAGCTAATTGATTACCGATAGATATTGATTTAATCAACAGTGAAAAATTCTTATCATGATACTGAACTGATGGACCATCATTAATTATAAATTTAAACCCAGCAATATTTGCAGCATCAACAGGAATATCATACATATCACCAGTAAATGGAGAATTCCCATAAGAATTCTTATTTGGAATAAAACCGAACAATCCAGAAGGTGCAGGTGCAGACATTCCATATCCACGACCATTGGGAACTGTAAACCACGTTGCATCATATCCATCAGAAAACGACATTTGTGAATAATCACTTAAAGAAGCATCGCCATAATTTTGATATCCCATTTCTGACTCAAGACTTGCCCAATCTTTGCTTGCATTCCAATAAAATGTAGCAGTGTGCCACATACCATCATTAGGTAAAGTAGACCCACCTAAAGTTCTTTTTGCAGAATGTCCGCCTGTACTTCGACCATTTACATCTAATAAATCCATTCGAAGATTTGCACTATCAGTTTGGTCTAAACCTATAAGCTTGTACTCTACAATTATTATTCTATTAACCGTATCTGTTAAATTTAACGTTACACCAACAACTGAATCCTTTGAATCTGATGGTTTTGACTTCCAATCATCAGAATTGTAAAAAGGATTAAATTGTGCAATATTATTCGTTTGTTTTGTTACCCAATAGCTTGATAAATAATCACCCCAATTTGCTTCTCCGTTATAACTATCTGTCCAATCAAAATCAATTTTTAAAGCCTTTTCAGTTTCATCAAAATATGGTTTTAATCGAGATGCCGCCATACCCATAGTTTCGAATGTCTTAAAATCAATTGTTCCATTTGCAGCTTTAATTGGACATAAAGCAGGATCAGAATAATTTAAAACGACACGTTTTACATTTTTGGTACATCGCAATGCTGATTTCCAAGAACTTACAATTGCTTTTATTGAGTCTGAAGTAGTAATCGTTTGTGCAAACATTCCCATACTCATTAACGTAATTGTAAACGTAATTACAACTTTTTTCATGTTTATTGTTATTTAATTTTACCTACTCTATGCTTTTCGGAATCCGCTTAATTTTTCTTTTAATATAGTTAGAACACTAAATATTCATTTTACTCCCTTTGTAAATGGTCTATTTCAAAAAATAGAATCAAATACGTTTCAAACAATCGTTATTACATTAATTTTTAGCTGTTTAGCAAACCCATAAATAGCTATTTACCGCCAACAAATATACATTAAATTTAATTTCCGAACGCATTTTAACTATCTACATTTATGTAATAACTGCTAATAATTAAAACGTGACAGATAATTATTTTAAAATTTCAGTTTTCGTTGAATGTATATTTAAGGAACTCGTTCCAGCTTCTGTTTTATTTATACCTTTGATACTTTAACAAACAATACTATTTATGTGGCAATTCCCTTGGAAGTATAAAGAAAGTTTCACTATTTCATTAGGTTTATTTTTAATTGGAACAATATTAGAATTTGCTCTACCATGCAAAATACCAGCATTATTATTTCCCATTAATCTTATTTTCGGAATAAATATTTTAGCATTATTTGTACTACTTCATATTTATTTAGGGAAATCAAAAATTATTCAATGGCTAACAAGCATACCGGCTTCGATAAGTTCAATTACTCTTTTTGTCATTTTAAGCTTATTGATGGGATTTATTCCTCAATCAGAAAATGCGAATCAATCGTTGCATAATTTAGGGTTTGAACATATTCAAACAACTTGGCAATATTTGTTTGCTGAACTGTATTTTCTATTTACACTTGGTTTAATTACTGCAAAACGATCAATTCCATTCCGTATAAAGAACATCGATTTTATGATTAATCATCTTGGTTTATTATTGATCATAATGGGAATGACACTCGGTGCTGGTGATAAAACCAAAGTTGGAGTTCAACTACATGAAAATAAAGTTGAATGGCGAGGATATAATCAAAACGGACAAATTACTGAACTTCCTATTGCAATGAAGTTAACAAAATTTTCGATTGAAGATTATAATCCCTCAATGGTTTTGGTTAACAATAAAACTGCCGAAGCTATTGATGAAAAGAAGCATAATCAACAATTTTTAATTGAAAAAGATGCAAGTATTACAATGGGCGAATGGACAATTAAAATCATATCATTTTTACCTGATGCTACAATTTCAAACAACACATTTATAAATTTCAAATCGACAGGAAGTGTACCGGCAGCATTTGTAGAAGCAAAGAATGTAAAAGGTGATACAATAAAAGGTTGGCTTTCGTGTGGTAACTATCTGTCGCCAATGATTTCCATTCGACTCGACAGTTTTGTATCGTTAGCAATGACAAAACCCCACCCTAAAAAATATAGCTCAAAACTTACAATTTATACCCAAGACAATAAAACAATCGACACTACTATCTATGTAAATCAAGCTTTTTCAGTTAATGGATGGAAAATATATCAAACTGGTTTTGATGAAAAGATGGGTAAATGGTCAACAAGTAGTATTGTTCAAGTAGTTCGTGATCCTTGGTTACCGGTAGTTTATACTGGAATTTTCATGCTAATATTCGGAGCTATTCGATTGCTTTTCAGAAAACAAAAATCGGAAGACATTATATAACCTAAATTTAAAGACATGAATTGGTTTTATTATCCATATTTCTTCTACATAACAGCATTTGCTTGGTTTGTGGCATTTTTTCTATTATTCTTCAATAAACAAAAACAGATTAACATAGCAATAGGTCTTAGTATATTTGGACAAATTGCTATAACATTATTTGCGAGTATTTTATGGATTAAACTTGATCGACCACCTTTACGTACCTTGGGTGAAACTCGTTTATGGTATTCTATTTTTCTACCTTTAATTGGTCTATTATGTTATTCAAAATGGCGTTTCCGTTGGTTTTTACAATATAGTTTAGCATTGGCATTAGTCTTTTTATTTATCAATTTACTAAAACCCGAAACCCACGAAAAAACCTTAATGCCAGCACTACAAAGTATTTGGTTTGTGCCACACGTTATTGTTTACATTTTTGCATATGCGTTACTAGCTGCATCATCATTGATTGCTTGCAAAGGTTTATACTATAATTACAAAAAGTCATTCGACACAAAAATCATTGAACTTGCCGATACAATTACCTATTATGGCTTTGCCTTTTTAACACTAGGTTTACTCTTTGGAGCTTTATGGGCAAAAGAAGCTTGGGGCGATTATTGGACTTGGGATCCAAAAGAAACATGGGCTTTTTTGACATGGATGGGATATTTAATTTACATTCATATTCGTCATTTCCAACCACAATTTATAAAACAAGCACTTTGGGTTTTAGCTCTAGCATTTGTTATTATGCTGATGTGTTGGTTTGGAGTCAATTATCTACCAACAGCTCAATTTAGTGTCCATACCTATTCACAATAAAAGGAATTAGAATTTCAAATAACTATTATCAACACATTTTTTTGTTTTTAATTCTATATCTTAGCCTTGTTTTTACTGAATCAAATAACATTAATGAATTCACTTAAATCGGTTATTTCAAAGCTTTTTGTTTTATTTCTATTTATAACAATTAGCATAAAATCGTTCTCTCAAGCACAGACACAACCTGATGCAGGTCTTTGGTGTACATTTACCGTTGAAAAAGAATTCACGAAAAAACTAACTATCGGAATAAATGAAGAACTGAGACTCAGAGAAAACTATTCAAGACTTAATCTATTTTACACAAACCCATACATTACATATAAAATAAAGAAAAAATTAAAACTAGGTTTCGGATATCGGTTTATAAGCAAATACATGTACAAAGAGTCTGAATTTAGCTATAAACACCGTTTGATGTTTGATATTTCATATAAATACAAATTCAAAAACATAGTTTTAAGTTATCGATCGAGAATACAAGGAGAGGTTCGTGATTACAATTCTGACCCACAAGGTAAACAACCAGAATTTTACTGGAGAAACAAATTAGATTTAGGTTATGAAATAGGGAAATTTACACCATATATTGGTACGGAAGTTCGCTATCAAATTATAGACCCTCGTTTTCCTGAATCAAACTATGGTTGGCACAGAGCTCGGACATATGCAGGAATCGACTATGAATACAACAAGAAACATAGCTTTGGAATAATGTATTTAATTCAACAAGAGTTTGATGTAGATGATCCTGGAACAGGTTATATTCTTGGGTTAGAATATACTTATAAATTATAGTAAATATTACGATAATTTAACTCTATTCCTTTTCTGCTTTAGCCTTCATTTGAAGCACAATTTTCAAAAACATTGAAAGAGTACTTGAAACTAATTCCGATTAAAATCTGGGTTTAGCATTATCTGTTTTCTTTTCTAATCTGTCGTAGAAATTTACTTCGAAAATATAATAGATCAAATCTTTTCTTTGGTATTCTTACGGCATTGTTCTTTTTAGTTTAGATACAACAGCTGCAAATCTATATTTCGGTCTGTCGTAATATGCCGAATCTGAATTATACAATTTCCCAACAATTTCATAAGAATAATGATATTGCTGGGTTAACAAAAGAGGATAAATGCTTTAAGAGCAAAGTATAAATATTCTATAGCTTATTGATTTTAAAACATTTAAATCCTGAAATATCTATTTTCGCCAAAATCTATAGTTTTTCGCCAAAATCTATCCTTTTTGGCGAAATAGTATCCTTTCTAGCGAAATAGTATCCTTTCTAGCGAAATAGTATCCTTTCTGGCGGGAATGAGTAGATTTTGGTGAGAATCTATCCTTTTTGGCGAGAATCTGTCCTTTTTGGCGAAATATTGTAATTTTTAGCAAGATCATATCGTTTCTTGCAAGAGTCTTGCCTTTTTAGCCAAATGCCTAATTTTCTTGCCAAATTATGTTTTTTTTCGCCAAATCATACATTTTTCAGCAATATGGAATGGAATTCGATTATGTTTTGCTACAATTTAGTTAGTAAAGAATATGCATAACAACCATATGCACATGAAATTGTTACATCAATATAATATCTATTGTTTAATTAGTACTGTTGTTGTTGCGTGTGTTTTTTCTCGACAAATAACTGTTCAAATATAATAATTGAATAATGTTATTATATTTTTATGGATGAGAAGTAATAATACGAATCGAGAGTTGACTATATAGAAAACCGAAGAGTTGCTATGATTATAGTAAATTGCATATTGGGGGATTTAAAAGCCACGAAGTGGTGATCTTTTTATGTCATGCCTTTGGCATTTTAATCAAATACCTTTTAACCCTTTATTCGCATTAATAAATGATTAAATTATTGCACGTCGATACAATATTAAAGCAATAAAACCATATATCATATTGGGAATCCAAACCGAAATAATGGGATTTAAACCCGCGTTTATTGAGAACGTAGTAGATATCTGCATAAATAAGATATAAGTAAAACTTAATAACAACCCAATACCAATATTTACACCAATACCACCTCGACGTTTCCGATTTGAGATACAAACACCTATAAGCGTAAGAATAAATGTTGAAAAAGGCCAAGCCCATCTATTATATTTTTGAACTTTATATGAATTAACATTATCAGCTCCTTGCATTTCCTTTATTGCAATAAATTTATTTAATTCATTTATTGTCATTTTTTCAACATTTACATCTGTTTCGGCAAGCTCTTCGGGCTTAACCCAAAACAATGTATCAATAGTTCGTCCCCACGTAAGTTGCTCTTTTTTACCTTTAAACGTACGAATATAATAATCCATCACTTTCCATTTTTTCTTTATCGTATCCCATCGAATAGCATCGGCTATCATTTTAGAAACAAGTTTACCTTTTTCAAACTTTTCTAACGAAAATTTATAGCCATATTTTGGTTCGGCTCGATAACTTTCAATATAGAGATAAATATTGGGTTGAACCTGTCTATGTATGTCTTTATCATAATTTTCTGAACTACCATAAATATATTTTGCTTCAAAATTGAGGCGAACTTTATTGGAATTAGGGATAACATACATAATTAAAACCCAAGAGAAAAAAGCAATCACACTAGCAGAGATCATATAGGGACGCAAAAAGCGATTAAAGCTAATTCCCGAAGCATGCATTGCAGTAATTTCGGTATGAGCAGCCATTTTTGAAGTAAAAAAGATAACGGCTATAAAGACAAAAAGAGAACTAAATAGATTAGCAAAGTATGGAACGAAATTGCAATAATAGTCAAATACAATTTCATGTAATGACACATTATTTTTAATAAAATCTTCAATCTTTTCTTGGATATCAAAAATAATAGCAACACTTAATATCAATGCAATTGAAAAGAAATATGTACCAAGAAATTTCTTGATAATATACCAATCTAATTTATTTAAAAATCTAAATTGCATTATAATCGTTGTTGTAATTGCTTAACCATTTTTGTTTTCCATTCGGCAAACACACCTTCTTCAATTTTTTTGCGAGCAACAGTTACTAAATCAAGATAAAATGCAATATTGTGCAAACTTGCAATTTGACACCCTAACATTTCGCCTGCAATAATTAAATGACGAAGATACGCTTTTGTATAAGCTGAATCGACAAACGAAGTTCCTGCTTCATCAAGAGGTGAAAAATCTTTTTTCCACTTTTCATTTCGAATATTTACAATACCATTCCAAGTAAATAATTGACCATTTCTACCATTTCGAGTTGGCATAACACAATCGAACATATCAGTTCCTAATGCAATGGCTTCAAGAATATTTACAGGAGTTCCTACTCCCATTAAATATCTAGGCTTTTCTTTTGGTAAAATAGCATTAACAACTTCGAGCATTGCATACATTTCGTCTTCGGGCTCACCAACACTCAGTCCACCAATTGCATTTCCTTCACAGTTTGTTTCAGCAATATATTCGGCCGACTGAGCACGTAAATCTTTATAGGTACTTCCCTGCACTATTGGGAAGAAAGTTTGATTATATCCGTAAATTGGTTCAGTATTTCTAAAATGCTCAACACCTCGCGAAAGCCATGCATGTGTTAAATCCATCGATTTTTTAGCATAATTATAATCGCAAGGATAGGGAGTACATTCGTCGAGTGCCATAATTATATCGGCACCTATTATTCTTTGAGTATCGACAACATTTTCAGGGGTAAATAGATGCCTTGAACCATCGATGTGCGATTTAAATACAGCACCTTCGTTAGTCAATTTTCTATTTGCTGCCAAAGAAAAAACCTGATATCCACCACTATCGGTTAATATTGGTAAGTCCCAACCACTAAATTTATGCAAACCACCAGCACTTTTTATTACATCAAGTCCTGGACGAAGATAAAGATGATAGGTATTTCCTAAAATAATTTGAGCTTTAACATCATCAACTAAATCGCGATGAAACACTCCTTTTACAGAACCTACCGTGCCTACTGGCATAAATATAGGCGTATTTATAGTTCCATGATCGGTAACTATCTGTCCTGTTCTTGCCGATGATTGGCTGTCGTTATGTTGTATCGTAAACTGCATTAACGCTTTTTGGGCAAAAGTACAATTTTTTTTCACATTTAGAATTTTTTGAAACCGT
>Ga0302286_10000469_pt1 | contig 33132 bp, 20 predicted proteins | sample III_Fen_E2_3_FD_198765 | JGI IMG/M metagenome (GOLD analysis project Ga0302286, IMG submission 198765) | Peat permafrost microbial communities from Stordalen Mire near Abisko, Sweden - III_Fen_E2_3 | ecosystem: Environmental > Terrestrial > Soil > Wetlands > Permafrost | place: Sweden: Abisko...
GGTCGTTCGGTACTTTCGGTGCACAACGATGCAAAAGGTAACGAATAACAAAAGAATATCGCAATAAATGAAACGCTCTCAAGAAATTGGGAGCGTTTTTTTGTGTTTGGAAACATTATGAAAACGTTTGCAGAAAGCGTGAAGGTGTTTTCGGGTTTGTTTGTGTTGGAGATGAATGAAATGATGTAAGTTTGTAGATTGTTCAATAAATTGCCTGATATTGTTATTTTTGTAGTTACAAAGACCTATTTTTATGCAGCAGGTTATTGATAGTGTGCAAACGAACTTCTATATTTGTCGGACCTTATTTTATTTTCACTATGAAGCATTTACGCATATCATTTCTATTGTGTAGTCTGGCATTTATTTCCTTCAATACTACGTTTCGTGCATTTGCAGCCGACACTCTTCCTGTTGAATCTACTTTTCATCGCCTTTTGGGTAACCATTCGCGTTTTTTTGTATGCCAACTGATTCCCAAATCGGGAGATAAAGAGGTGTTTGAACTGGAATCGAAAGATGGAAAAATAATTTTACGTGGCAGTTCGCAACCAGCCATTGGTTATGCGTTGAACTGGTACATTACTAGGTATTGCCACGGTCAGTTGTCCCGTGCCGGCGAACAACTCACTTTGCCGAAAACGTTGCCGATTATTTCACAAAAAATTCGCAAGGAATCTCCCTACGAGTATCGCTATTTTTATAACTATTGCACCTACAACTACACCATGTCGTTTTGGGATTGGAATCGTTGGGAGAAAGAGATTGACTGGTTGGTGCTGCATGGTGTAAATATGCCACTGACGGTGATTGGTACCGAAGCTGTGTGGCAAAACACGCTGAAACACTTTGGTTTATCGAACGATGCAATCGGCAAATTTATTCCCGGACCGGCTTACACTGCCTGGTGGCTGATGGGTAATCTCGAAGGGTGGGGAGGCCCAGTATCACAGGCTTGGATTGATCATCAGGCGGCATTACAACAAAAAATTGTGGGGCGTATGCGCGAACTTGGAATGACACCAGTTTTTCAGGGATTTTACGGCATGGTGCCCGATACATTGCGCACACTGTTTCCAAACAGCAAGATATATTATGGCGGAATATGGGCAGGGAAAAAGGGTTTTCGTCGTCCGGCATATCTCGATCCGTCTGATACCCTGTTTGCCGCCATGGCAAAAGTGTTTTACCATGAACAGGAAAAGCTCTATGGAAAGACCGGCTACTATGGGGGCGATCCGTTTCACGAAGGAGGAAATACAAAGGGAATTGACATTACGCATTCAGCTACTTTAATCCAACAGGCAATGCAAAAAGCACATCCTGGTTCTATCTGGGCTTTGCAGGGTTGGTGGGAAAATCCTACGGATACGTTGTTGGCCGGTGTTGACAAGGCTCACACATTGATTCTCGATCTTTTTGCCGAAGGTAATCCTCAATGGGAAAGGCGAAAAGGATATCATGATATTCCTTGGGCATGGTGTTGTTTGCTCAATTTTGGAGGAAAAATAGGGATGTTCAGTCGCCTTGATCAGCTGGCTAATGAATCAACCCGCGCTTTGAAAAGCGAATATGGAAAGCATTTGAAAGGCATTGGCATGATGATGGAAGGCGATGAAACCAATCCCATTAATTTTGAACTATTGTTTGATGCTGCATGGAGAGACAAACCGGTAGATGTATCGCAATGGGTGAATGACTTTACCGTGTCACGATATGGTGCGAAAGACGATGCTGCACAAAAAGCTTGGCAAATTATCTATAAGACGGCATTAAGTTGTCCACACGCCCAGGAGGGAACTTCGGAATCAATATTTTGCGCACGTGGCGATACCAATTTGACCGGAGCCTGGACCTGGGGTAACCTTAAGTTGTATTATTCGCCCGAAGAGTTGCAAAAAGCATTGTCATTGCTATTGTCATGCAGCGAAAAAGCCAAACATACAGATACTTATCAATATGATGTGGTTGATTTATCGCGTCAGGTGTTGGCCAATTACGGACAAATTGTCTATAAAGAGATGATAACTGCGTATAAGAAAAAGGATCTCCTGGTATTTCGACAAAAATCCGCTAAATTTCTCCAGATGATTGATGATCAGGACAAGTTGTTGGCTACTCGTAAGGAGTTTTTATTGGGTCGATGGATTGAATCGGCTAAGAATGTGGCACCGACAATTGAAGATAAGGCGTTGTTTGAACGCAATGCCAAAACACTGATTACCATATGGGGCACCAAGGGCGTGTCGGAAGATTTGCACGAATATGCCAATCGCGAATGGTCGGGCATGTTAAGCAGTTTGTATAAGCCTCGTTGGGAAGCTTTTGTAAAGGTACTTACCGAAAATCTTAGTGGAAACCCATCTTCATTGCCCGATTATTATTCAATGGAAGATGCCTGGATAAAGCAACATACTATTTTTCCTACTCAACCTTCGGGAGATGCTGTGCAAGTTGCGAAAGCATTGTTTATCAAATACTTTGGAACAAATTGATACTATAAAACTTAACCTCTATGAAGCGAATTCATCTGTTTTTATTCTTATTGCTGTGTGCGGCATCTGTTTTCGGGCAGAAATCATCTTACAGTGAACGTTTTGTGACCTCTTCGGGAGTATATACAGTGTCACGCTATGCGGCAAATGTGTATAAAATAAGCTATGCACCTAAAGGCTACACACATACAGAAAATATAAGCGATGCAGTGTTGCTTAAGCCACAGTTATTGACAAGTAACTTGCCGGTAAAACTACATGGTGATTCACTGATTCTCAACAATCGTTTTGTCATTGCAGCTCCCCATTACACAGGCGATTATCGCGGATTTAAAATTGCGCTGCATCCTCAGGAACAAATCTTTGGAGGAGGAGAACGTGCATTACCTCTTAACCGTCGTGGTTATCATTTCGACTTGTACAACGGACCGCATTACGGATATGGTGAAGGAGCTGAAAACCTGAATTATAGCGTTCCTTTTGTCACCTCTTCCAATGGGTATGGTCTCTTCTTCGATAATGTGTCTAAAGGCTATTTAGACATCGGCAAAAACAATAAAAACATACTTGAATATGGCGCATTTTCGGGTGAATTGGATGTGTATGTGATTTTTGGAGACTATCAGCACATATTGAATACCTATTTTAAGCTTACCGGCACTCAACCCATTCCACCACGTTGGGCGTTTGGTAATTTGATGAGCCGCTTTGGCTATTCGAGTGAAACTCAGGTGCGCGATGTGTTGGCAAAAATGCACAAGGAAAACATTCCTGTTGACGCGATTATTTTTGACCTGTTTTGGTTTGGCGACAGCGTGCAGCATTACGTGGGCAATCTCGACTGGGTGAATAAAACCCGTTGGCCTGATCCTAAAAAGATGATTGCTGATTTTACTTCGCAGGGCATCAAGACTATCTTAATTACAGAACCTTATATGGTGGAAAAGACAAAGTATTACGACGAGTCGCAACCATTTTTAGCCCCTGATAGTACCGGCAAAAAGACTTATTTTCTCACTCAGTTTTATTTTGGGCGTGGCGGAATTATCGACCTTTTTCGAAAGGATGCGCAGGATTGGTTTTGGAAATTTTATAAGCGGCAAATGGATATTGGCGTGGAAGCATGGTGGGGTGATTTAGGCGAACCGGAGCACCATCCGGTTGGGGTGTATCACAACCTGAAAGATTTGGGTTACAAGCGACTTTTTAGCGCCAACGAGATACATGGCTTTTTTGGCCATACATGGACAAAGATGCTTTACGAGAAATATGCCAAAGAATATCCCGAAAAACGGTTATTCAGCCTCAATCGCAGCGGTTATGCCGGTTCGCAACGATTTTGTATTTTCCCGTGGACAGGCGATGTGGGACGTACATGGAGCGGTTTTCGTGCGCAATTGTCTGTTATACTTGGAATGAGTATGAGCGGTATTCCTTATGTGCATAGCGACGCGGGAGGTTTTGCCGGTGGCGATGGTGATGGCGAGCTTTATGTGCGATGGTTGCAATTTGCTACTTTCACGCCTATTTTCAGGCCTCATGGTACCGCAGTGTATGAAATTGACACAAGCAATTTCAGTTTCCCGAGTGAAGCTGCACTGATGGATGAACCTTATCGGAGTTATACAAAACAAACCATTGAGTTGAGATACAGACTGTTGTCCTATAATTACACTCTTGCATACGAGCAGGCCAAACATGCGCAACCGCTTGTTTCTCCTTTATATTATTGGTTTGCAAAAGATACCGTTGCGGCTAAAATTCAGGATGAATATATGTGGGGAAAATCAATTTTGGTAGCACCTGTGTTGCAAAAGGGAGCATCAACCCGCACTTATTATCTCCCTTCAGGGAATTGGTATGCAGTGTCGAAACATCAATTACTCTTCGGTAATAAATGGTATACAGATAGTTGCAGTTTAAGCAGTATTCCTTATTTTTACAAAGAGGGCAGCTTTATTACAGGAAATGCAGTGCATGGATTGGCGGGTGGTTATAAGGGCGATAGCCTCCAAGTATGTTATGTTCCTTCGTTAAAACCCTCCGTGTATGATCTTTTTAATGATGACGGAATGTCTAAAAGCAGCCTGAAAAATGGGCAATATGAACTCTTGCATTTTGCTACAACGGGTTTCAACGAAAAGGGTGGGGTGATTACACTGACATCCAATCATGGACATTACAATGGCCAACCCACACAACGACTTATAGAGTTTTCGATACCTATTAATAGCTCAAACACCTTTTCTGTTTATGTGAATGGTAAGAAAGTTGCATTGAAAACAGAGCCACTACCCGACAAAAGAGCAATGGTGAGTTGGACGGTGAAGTTTACCGGCAATTTGGTTACAATAAAGGTGATGAATTAGTTTTCCAAACACAAAGGGTGCAACGACAAATTGCACCCTTTTTCATTTAAGCTGGTAGTCGTTTGAAAAATAGATTAATCTATAACAGTGGTCGATTTTCTATTATTTTTTACAATGGCTATTTACCAACCCTTTGTCATACATTCTTAATTACTTTTTTGTACCTTTGCACAACATGACGCAGACCATTGTTTTTGATTGTAAATATCAAAAAATCAATAAGGTGCTGTTTGATAATTACACATCAACCATTAATCATTTGACCAATAACTATATGGGAATCTTCAATTTTTTTTCCAAAGAGAAACAGGAAACGCTTGACAAAGGCCTTGAAAAGACCAAAAGCAGTGTGTTTTCAAAGCTCTCGCGTGCCATTGCCGGAAAATCGAAGGTGGACGAAGAGGTACTGGATAATCTGGAGGAGGTATTAGTAACTTCAGATGTGGGTATTGAAACCACGCTTCGTATTATAGAGCGTATCGAAAGCCGTGTAGAACGTGATAAATATGTGGGAACTTCGGAACTCAATAATATACTTAAAGAAGAAATAGCCGCTCTTTTGTCCGAAAATAATACCGGCGATACTCTTGAATTCGATATTCCTGCCGACAAAAGGCCTTACGTCATAATGGTGGTAGGCGTAAATGGCGTGGGTAAAACTACAACCATTGGCAAGTTAGCCTATCAGTTCAAAAAAGCAGGTAAAAATGTATATCTCGGTGCTGCCGACACTTTTCGTGCTGCCGCAGTAGAGCAATTGGTGATTTGGGGCGAAAGGGTAGGAGTGCCCGTGATAAAGCAACAAATGGGTTCCGACCCAGCCTCTGTGGCTTTCGATGCGCTTAGTTCAGCCAAGGCTAACAATGCCGATGTGGTGATAATTGATACTGCCGGTCGCCTTCACAACAAAGTGAACCTGATGAACGAGCTGACCAAGATAAAAAACGTAATGCAAAAGGTTGTGCCCGATGCGCCTCACGAAGTGTTGTTGGTGCTCGATGGTTCTACCGGTCAAAATGCGTTTGAGCAAGCCCGCCAGTTTACCAAAGCCACTGAAGTGACTGCTTTGGCCATTACAAAGCTTGATGGAACTGCCAAAGGTGGGGTAGTAATCGGTATTTCCGATCAGTTCAAAATACCGGTGCGTTATATCGGTTTGGGTGAAGGAATGGAAGATTTGCAGGTATTCAATAAAGAAGAGTTTGTCGATTCTTTATTTGCTGACTAAAGCTCCCTCTTACACTTTCGCAAGTCCTTATTATAATCAAAATTATATACAAATGAAACGAGTCCCGAAAGTCGGGACGAGTTCCAAGCGACAAATATAAAAAAATAAAAATGAACACATGAAATACATTTTTTCCTTGTTATTAATATTTGCAATGAGCACCACTTTATTTGCACAAACAAAACAGGTATTGCCCTTGTGGCCCAATGGCCCAAAAGAGAGTAACGGGATTACAGCAGCTGAGGTGGTCGAAAATCAGCACCGCATTCTCAATATTTCGGAAGGAAATATCACCGTACAACTTTCCGAAGCTGCCAAAGCGACAGGATCAGCAGTAATTATCTGTCCGGGCGGAGGTTATATGGCCGAAGCCGTTTTTCACGAAGGATACCAGTTTGCCGATTGGCTCAATGAGCAAGGAGTTGCCGCCATCTTGTTGAAGTATCGCTTACCCAATGGTCATACCGAAATACCATTGGCCGATGCAAAACAGGCCATACGTATGGTTCGTGCACATGCTGACGAATGGAAAATTGCCCCGAACAAGATAGCTATTGCAGGTTTTTCAGCCGGTGGCCATTTGGCTTCTACTTTGGGAACTCATTTTGACTTAGGTAATCCCGAATCGGCCGATCCATTGGAACGTTACTCTTCCCGTCCCGACATGCTTATCTTATTTTATCCTGTGGTTTCGATGAAAGAGGGAGTCACTCATGCCGGTTCGCGTCTGAATCTACTTGGCAAGACACCTTCGCAGGAAATGATTGATTTATATTCCAATGCATTGCAGGTAAAAGAAAATACACCTCCTACTATATTAATGCTGAGCGATGACGATGGTGCAGTGCCTCCTCTCAACAGTGTGGAATTTTATCTGGCACTTAAAGCAAAGAAAATTCCAGCCACGATGGCAATTTTCCCTACCGGAGGACATGGTTGGGGAATGCGTACCAACGTGAGTTTCTGGGCAGAGTGGAGAGCATTTTTATTGGATTGGTTTGCTAAAAATCAGTTTTTGAAAGCAAAGACTTTGTAAGACAATTGAGTCAAGAAACGATATGAAAAAAACAGTTATATTTATAGTGTTTGCAGCTTTAGCCGTATCACTTTTTGCGCAGCAAGATCCTCAGGCGAAAGCTGCCCTCGAAAAATCGGTGGCAATATTGAAAAGCTCATCGGTTAAACTTTCATTTATTACTACTATTGATTCACCTTCGAGCAAGAATAAGCAAAATTTTGCAGGAACATTATTTTTGATGGGAAATAAATTCAAATTGATAATGAATGGTGCAGAATCGTATTTTAATGGTAAAATGCAATGGGTTTATGTGCCGGAAAACAATGAAGTGACCATTTCTACTATTTCGGCAAAAGAGCAAAAAAACGTCAATCCGTTATCAGTATTGTCACAATACAACGGGAAGGACACAAAAATTATTTTTAACAAAGAATCTGCTCCTACGGCTAATTCACTCTTAATAGATATTTTTCCCACCAATAAAAATTCGAATGAATTTCGTATTATCGTGAAGATAGATAAGCGTACTTTTTCTCCACAATCCATTCAATTATTCGATCGTAATGGCACCCGTAGTACCGTTATTGTCAAATCTTTTCAGAAAATCACGGCTGAAAGTAAAAACTTTGAGTTTGATGTGAAAGCACATCCTAAAGTTTTGGTCAACGATTTAAGATAACTGGATATTTTTACTTACTTTTTGTATATTATTCGCGCAGTGCAAACGTTTGCTTTGATTTATTCAAAAAAACAAACGTTTGCAAAACCAAATGGTATATAGTAACACTATTTTTGTTGCGGAATTTATCTCTGTGCAGACGATGCACCTATGGTAAGTTAGTTTAAGTGTTAACTATAAATCTTATTATGCATGAAGAATTTGAATGCTGCTTCTTCGCACCCGTTGCGTAGATGGTGGACGTTGCTCTTTGCTTGTCTCTTTGTAATGAGCATCTCTGCCCAAACAATTTCTGTAAAGGGTGTCGTGAAAGATGCCAAAACAGGCGAAACCATTGTAGGTGCCAACGTAATTGTAAAAGGTACTACTACAGGAACCGTAACTGATGTTGACGGTAATTTTTCGCTAAATGCTCCCTCTCAAGGCACTTTGGTAGTCAAATATGTTGGCTACACAGATGCTGAACTTCCCGTAGCGGGAAAAACAACCTTAGTTTTTAATTTAAAGGAAAGTGCAATTGCTTTGAATGAAGTTATTGCAATTGGTTACGGCCAGGTAAAGAAGAACGACCTTACCGGTTCTGTTGTCGCAATCAGTGCCGACAAAATGAACAAGGGGTTGGCTACTTCTTTCACCGATATTCTGGCAGGTAAAATGGCCGGGGTAAATATTACTACAGGTGGTGGAGCTCCCGGTGGAGGTGCTACTATTCGTATTCGTGGCGGTTCGTCAATGAGTGCAAGCAATGATCCTTTGATTGTAATTGATAATGTGCCGATTGAAGGAGGAACCGTGAATGGTTTGGCCAATCCGCTATCTTCAATTAACCCTCAGGATATTGAAACATTCACAGTGTTGAAAGATGCCTCTGCTACAGCTATTTATGGTTCACGCGCTTCTAATGGTGTAATACTTATCACCACTAAAAAAGGTTCAGTGAAACAAAAAATGGCCATTACTTATGATGGAAGTGCTTCGGTAAGTACTATTGCAAAACAAATAGATGTACTGTCAGCTCAAGATTACGGTATGTTCGTGAGAACCTATTGGGGATCTGCTTCTACACAGGCAGGTTTATTGGGAAAATATAATATTGACTGGCAAAAACAAATTTTCCAAACAGCCATGGGTCATGATCATAACCTGAGCGTGTCCGGTGCAGTAGGTAAGTTGCCTTATAGAGTATCAATTGGTTACACTGACCAGAATGGTATTTTGAAGACTTCTAATTTTTCCCGTACCACTGCAGCTTTAAATTTGAATCCTACATTTTTGAATGATCACCTGAAGGTGAATATGAGCTTAAAAGGTACTTATTCAACCAACCGTTTTGCCGATACCGGTGCAATAGGTGCAGCTTTAGAAACCGATCCTACTCAACCTATTTATACAGCCAGCAGTACTTATGGTAATACTTACTGGATGTGGTTGGGTACAGATGGTAAACCGCAATCACTTGGTACAGCTAATCCTTTGTCAATTCTGACTGAAAAAAGAGATGTATCGTATGTATATCAAAGTATGGGTGACCTTCAGTTGGATTATAAATTTCATGGTATTCCTGAACTGCGTGCAAATTTGAACCTTGCGTATGATATTTCAAATTCAAACGGTTCGAAAACGATTAACGCCAATTCACCTATTTCTTATGTATGGGGTTCTAAAAAGAATGGTGCCGGTGAATTCGATCCTTACTTTCAAAAGAAGAGCAATACCTTGCTTGATTTCTATATGGATTATGCAAAAGTATTTGGTATTCATTCAATTGATGTAATGGGTGGTTACTCATGGCAACATTTTTATAATGACAGTTGGGGTGCCACTTATTATTCTGATAATGTAGCTAATGTACCTCGTATTGATTATCCTACAGCATATCAGTTAGTTTCTTTCTTTGGCCGTGCTAACTATACACTGAAAGAAAAATACTTATTGACAGTTACTTTACGTGATGATGGTACTTCTCGTTTTGGCAAAGATAACCGTTGGGGATTATTCCCATCACTTGCTTTAGCCTGGAAAATTAAAGAAGAATCTTTCTTGAAAAATGTAAATTGGCTGAGTGACCTCAAATTACGCTTAGGATATGGTGTAACAGGTCAACAAAACCTCAATATTAGCAATGACTATCCATATATTGCTTCTTATTCTATAAGTAACTACAACGATGCTCAATATCAATTAGGAAACACATGGTATCATCTGCTCCGACCGTCATACTACAATACAAGTTTGAAATGGGAGAGCACCAAAACATATAATGTAGGTGTGGATTTAGGATTTATGAATAACCGTATTACAGCTAGCGTGGATGTGTACAAACGTGTTACAAATGATATGATAAATGTAGTCCCTGTTGCTGCAGGAACTAATTTTATCAATGAAATGGTAAGTAATATCGGGAATATGGAAAACAAGGGTGTTGAGTTTTCAGTAAGCGGCAAACCTGTTGTTTCAAGAAACTTTACCTGGGATTTAAGTTATAACATCAGTTACAACAAGAATAAAATTACTAAACTTACTAATTCCACCGATGCAAGTTATGGTGTAACAGGTGGAGGTATTGGTGGTGGAACAGGTAATACTATTTATCTACAAAAGGTGGGATATCCTGTGAATTCATTCTATGTTCAAAAACAACTTTACGATACGCAAGGAAGACCAATTGAAAGTGCTTATGCCAATGGTGGTGCATTATATTTAGATCATAGCCCTGCGCCCGATTTTACGATGGGTCTTTCTTCAAGAATGAACTACAAACAATGGTACTTGAATTTCTCTATGCGTAGCAGTATCGGTAACTACAATTATAACAATGTACAGTCTTCAAAAGAATTCCAAAACCAATCGTTTACTACAGGTAGTTTGAAAAACATTGTGTCGACTGGCTTAGTTACTAATTTCAAGAATGCACAGTATCTTTCTGACTACTATATCCAAAATGCTTCATTTGCCCGTATGGACAATGTTACTTTAGGATATAATATTGATAAACTGTTGAATACGAAACTGAAAGCCAGTATCTATGGTACAGTACAAAATGTATTTGTAATTACTAAATATAAAGGCTTGGATCCTGAAGTAAGCGGAGGTATTGATAATACTATTTATCCTCGTCCGCGGATTTTTATCCTTGGTTTAAGAGTTAACTTTTAAATAGCTAATACAATGAAAAAAATGAAATATATAACAATGATTGTAGCGGTGGCTTTAGCCATGTTTACACTAAATTCGTGTGTAAACGATTTGAATGTAACGCCGCTAAATACAGCAATATCTACTGAAACTACGACTTTTTCGAATACTTCTGGTCCTTATATAGGCTACTTGGCTAAGATTTATGCAGGATTTGCAACCGGTGGTATTCAGGGCGGTGATGCGAATGTAGATGTTGTGGGAATGGATGGTGGTAGTCAGGCCGGTTATCTGCGTCCTTTATGGAATCTTCAAGAGCTGCCTACCGACGAAGCTATGTGCTGTTGGAATGACCAAACAATTCAAAATTTCCATTGGATGTCGTGGACATCTTCTGATATATTTATTAAAGGTCTTTATGCACGTTTATATTATCAGATTACAATTGCCACAGCATTTTTGCAAGAAACAACTGATGCTAAATTAACCTCACGCAATGTATCTTCTACTTTGAAGGATTCTATCACAACGTTCCGTGCAGAAGCCCGTTTCTTACGTGCATTGGCTTATTACAATGTATTAGATATGTTCCGTAATGGTCCGCTTATCAATGATGCCAGCCCTATCGGATCTGCAACTTTGCCTCCTTATGGTACAGGACAACAAATTTTCAGCTATATTGAAAGCGAATTGACTGATTGTCAAACCACGTTATTAGCTCCTGCAATTGGTCATACCAATACATACGGACATGCCAACAAAGCAGCTGCATGGGCGCTGTTAGCCCGTCTGTATCTGAATGCCGATACATATTTAGGAACAACAGGTACCACAAAGTACTATACCTCTTGTATTGACAACTGTAAAAAGGTTATAGCCGCAGGATATCAATTAGAACCTGTGTACCAAAATATCTACGTGACAGATAACTATAATTCTAAGGAGATTATTTTCCCTATTGAAACAGATGGTACAAACTTAACCTCATGGGGTGGAATGCAATTTTTGGAATGTTCGGCTACTGCTTCCGATAACTCATATAATCCTTTGAATGCTCCGGGTAACTGGGGCGGTAACAGAGCTACGAAAGAATTTCTGGGTCGATTTACCAGTGAACCTAACTATACAGATGACTCTCGTTACTCAATGCTATATACAGGATATAACCATACAAGTATAGATGATCAGTCTGAATTCAAAAATGGCGTGCAAGTCTTCAAATTTAGCAATTTGAGTAGTACCGGAGTTAAAAACACTGCATCATTTGCAAGTACCGATTTTCCGCTACTTCGCCTTGGAGATGTATATTTGATGTATGCAGAAGCTTTCCTTCGTGGAGGAACCGCAACCGGAGCAACACAAGCTCTTGCGCTTCAATATATTAATGCGTTAAGTTCACGTGCAAATTCATTGTCGGGTGGCAATTATGTTGCAGCAGATTTGACACTTTCATTTATTTTGGAAGAACGTGCACGTGAAATGTTCTGGGAATGTACCCGTCGTACTGACCTTGTTCGCTTTGGAAAATTGACGGATGCAAATTACGTATGGCAATGGAAAGGTGGCGTTAAAGCCGGTACTGGAGCAAGCAGCTATCGTAATATTTATCCGATTCCATCTGCAGATTTGAGTGCAAACTCTAATCTACAACAAAATACCGGATATTGATTTTTATAAAGCACAGAGTGATACACTCTGTATCGCTCTGTGAATTAATAAATTAAAAAAAGAACAATCTATGAAAAATATAATATTATTTTTTTCGTTATTAATGGCAATTTTGTTGGTTGCTTGCAATGATGATGCTAAACTCATGATTTCGGCAAATCCGACTGCACCTGTGCTGAATGCTCCAAGTCAATTGACTACAGCTTATCGAAAAGACTCTGTTGCGTATGTACTCAATATGGATAGTACCGGATTGGCTGATACTTTTACATGTTCAGCCGCTGATTATGGCTCGAGCAGTCCGACAATTACCTACAGTTTTCAAATTGATAAAACAGGGAGTAATTTTGCCAATGTACAAACAGTTACTACTTCTACCACAACAAGTTTGGCTGTAAGTGTAATTCAGTTATATAATGCTTTAACCGGAGCTACTGCATTGAATTGTCCGGTAGGTGTGAAAGCAAGTTTTGATATTCGCATTATGGCTACTATTGGTGCAGGTTTGCAACCAATCTATTCAAATGTGAGAACTATCAAAGTGAATCCTCTTCCATCACTGAAACCATATTCTTCGGTAACGCCGAAACCTTATTATATAATTGGTTTGGGAGATGGTGGATGGAATAATAGCACTGCAGGATTGGGTGTTTCTATGTATCCTATGAGTGTAGTGACGGGTAATTCCTATAATAGCAGTGGTGCCGGAACATTTAAATATACTGGATACTTTAAAGCCTCCAGAGCATTCAAACTTATTCGTGATATTGGTAGTTGGACAGAACAATGGGGTATGACTTCAGGCGTTTTGGTACATAATAATCCTGCTGATAATATTACGGTTGCTGCAGATGGCTATTATACTATTACATTGAACTCAATTACTAATGTATGTACAATAGTAGCTGCTACTGCACCTTCCTCTTCTTATGCCTCAATGGGTTTGATAGGAGAAATGAATGGATGGGGTGGTGATATTGCTATGTCACCATCAGAAACAACCAATAACCATTATTGGTATGCTACTTATACCTTTACAAGCAGTTTTACACCACCTGTTGGAAACGGAGGTTGTAAAATGCGTGCAAATGCAGCTTGGACAGCAAACTGGGGTGCAGGTACATTCCCTGTTGGTTTAGGAACTAATGGAGGTACAAACATTCCATTTGTTGCCGGTTCCTATAAGGTTTTATTTAATGACATCGATGGATGTTTCTATTTTAAGTAATGTATTGATTGGATGTGCTTTTCAATCATGAATTGCATATTGAATCGTTATTAGTTACTTTTTCCAAAATTCACGGGCTTTGCGAGAAGCCCGTGAATTTAACTCTTATTCTGACAAGGAGAAGTTATACTCTTGTCATATGTTTACCTTGCCTTTTTGTACGTAAATGAGCGTTTAGTTGTGCTATTCCGACTTTCACGCAATTTTTTTCAAAATCTATTACCGCCATGAAAAAATATCTTCTTTCTCTACTTTCCCTTATTTTTGTCTGCCAACTATCAGCTCAATTAGTTACTACAAGCCCCGGTATTGTAATTCAACAAACAGGATCAGGTGTTACTATTACTTTTGATGACTCGTATGTGACAGCCCTTAATGGCAATGCAGGTCCTCTATATGTGCATACGGGTGTAATCACGTCTGCCAGTACCAGTAATTCTGACTGGAAAAATGTAATCACTCCATGGCCTTCCACAAGTAATCTTGCGTTAGCAAATACTACAGCAAATAAGCTTACACAAGTAGGTTCTACTACTAAATGGACATTAACCATATCTGATATAAATGTATATTATGGGCTTACAGTAGGTACTATCGTAACACAGTTGGCTTTTGTAGTCAGAACTGCCGATGGTTCGTTGCAAAGCAGTAATATATATATACCGGTATATCAACCCGGATTAAATGTAAAGGTTACCGCACCCACTACCAATTCGTTGGTAACTCAGGGCACCGCCACAACTCTTACTGCCATTGCTTCTAATGGAACAAATTCATGCAATATAAGCCTGTTTGTGGGAAGTACAAGTACTTCCAATATTACAGGAACTACACCAGTTATATCCGGCACCGGTGTAAATACATTGACTACGACTTATACATTTAATACTACGGGCAGTTATTATATTATAGCACAAGCCGTTTCAAACGGTTCTACAAAAAATGATACTGCTTATGTATGTGTACCTATTACTGAACCCACCGGTGCACGTCCAACCGGACTCAAGGAAGGTGTGACGATAAATGGTGATGGCACAGTGACCTTTTGCTTATCTCTTGCACGGGGGTTACCTGTAACAACTGCTACTCAGGTATACTTGTTAGGCGATTTTAATAATTTCAGATTGGATAACAACTATATGATGACTTATCAGGGTGAAAGTGCCACGTATAGTCTTAATACAAATTTTTATTGGATAACCCTAAGTGGTCTGAATCCGTCGAAAGAATATGCGTATCAATACTATGTAACAGGTTTGTCGGGTACGAGCGATGTCAAAATTGGTGATCCATATTGCGAAAAAATTCTGGATCCTAGTAATGATCAGTACATCAATCAGACATCTACGATTTATCCCAATTTAAGAGCTTATCCTTCAACTCAAGCCACCGACATACTTTCATGTTTCCAAATTAATCCTACAAAATATACTTGGCAATATTCATCAAGTTTTACACCTCCGGCACAAAACAAGTTGATGATTTACGAGATGCTTTTCCGCGATTTTACTACTCAGGGTTCGGTTCAGGCAGCTATCCAAAAGCTTGATTATATAAAAACTTTAGGCGTTAATGCGGTGGAACTGATGCCGATTATGGAGTTTGACGGGAACAATAGTTGGGGTTATAATCCGAACTTCTTTTTTGCTACCGATAAAGCCTATGGTACAAAGATTGATTATCAACAATTTATAGACGAATGTCACAAACGTGGATTGGCAGTAATTTTAGATATTGTCTTTAATCATACATGGGGTTTAAGTCCATATTGTAGAGTATATTGGGATTCAACCAATGGAAGACCATTGTCCACAAACCCTTACTATAATGCAGTAGCACCACATCCATATAGTGTGGGAAATGATTTACGACATGACAGAACAGTCGTTCGAAGCTGGTTAAAAAGAGCTTTAGCATTTTGGCTTACGGAATATAAAGTGGATGGTTTCCGTTTTGACTTAAGTAAAGGATTTACACAAACAAGTAGCACTACTGCCACAGTAAGTAATTATGATGCTACACGTGTTGGTTACATTGAAGAGTATGTGGCTGCTATCAAAGCAGTAAATAGTAATGCCTATTCTATACTTGAACATTTCTGCGATCAAAGTGAGGAAGATGTGTTGGCAGCCTACCAAAACACAATGTTGTGGCGCAATAAGGCATATTCATTTCAACAAGCTGCAATGGGATATGCAACCGGCAGTGATCTTTCCACATTGAATGGAACTAATCGTGTGGGTTATGCCGAAAGTCATGATGAAGAACGGATGGGTTTCAAAGCACTTAGTTACGGACAACCTTTAGTGATGCAGGATACTGCCAGTGTATTGAAACAATTAGCTGTATGTGCTGCATTTATGGCTCTTAACCCCGGTCCACGTATGATGTGGCAATTTGGTGAATTGGGTTATACGTATTCACTTGTATATAATGGAGGTAACACTGCTCCCAAACCTGTACGATGGGATTGGTTGAATAATGCCGATAGGATGGCATTGTACAATACGTATTCCAAAATATTAAATTTCCGCAAAGTATATAGCGATTTATTTGCAAGTCCAACGAGTTGGAACTGGCAGGTTGCAGAAAGCGATTGGAGTAATGGGCGACGCATATATTTAACCAATGGTACTATTACAGCTATTGTATTGGGTAATTTCACCGGCACAGGTTCTGTAACAGTTACACCCGGTTTCTCTTCTACAGGAAACTGGTATGAATTGATTTCGGGTACTACATTGAATGTATCCAATACCTCAATGACGCTTTCATTGCCAATTTATGGTCTGCAAATATATACAAACCAGCCATTAACGCTATCGAACAAAATAGTGACAAACGATAATGCTCAGGTGTATCCCAATCCGGTGGAAGATAATTTGTATATCTCCGGTGCCGAAGCAACATCCATCGAAGTGACAAGCCTCAGTGGTGTCACTTTGGTTCACAAATCGATAGAAAACAATACTGTATCGTTAGTTGTATTACCCACAGGGGTTTATATTGGGAAAATAACATTTACTGACGGCTCAACTAAGGTGGTAAAAGTTTGTAAACGTTGATTACATTTGCAGATATCTTTTTTATCTGACACCTTGTTTCAAATGTAGTATTTTTGCTGCTGCAAACGATTGCAAAACCTTAATTTACCATGGGAAATCCGCAAATCACCATCAAAGACATAGCTCGGGCGCTGAACGTATCTATTTCGACGGTTTCGCGCGCGCTCAATAATAGCCCTGATCTGAGTGAGGCAACCAAGGTCTTAATTCACGCATACGCTCGCGAGCACCATTATAAGCCTAATTTGTTGGCATTAAGCATGAAAATGCGTGAAAGTAAAACTATTGGGGTAATGGTGCCGCAAATTATTCATCATTTTTTTTCTTCGGTGCTCGAAGGAATAATGGATGTGGCTGAACGTGAAGGATTTAATGTATTACTGTTCCGTTCGCGCGACAATTTTGAAAAGGAGGTACATAGTGTGCAGCAACTGATTTCTTCGCATGTGTGCGGGGTATTGACTTCAATTGCTAAAGAAACCACTCATTATGAGCACTTTCAAGAATTGGTGGATAATAATATTCCGGTTATTTTCTTTGACCGTATTTGTGTGGAAATTCCTTCAAACAGGGTAGTGATTGATGATTATGCGGGAGCACTTTCGGCAACCGAACATCTGATAAAGACTGGGTGTAAAAAAATATCTTTCTTTTGTTCGCCAATGAATCTGGAAATATCGAAAAACAGGCGTGCAGGTTATATGGATGCTTTGCGACGACATGGATTGGTGGTGGACAATGAGTTAATTAAGATTTGTGATAACTATGAAGAAGCAATTCCGGTAGCTACGGCCATGTTACAATCAGAAAATCGACCCGATGCCTTCTTTGCGGTAAATGATGAAACAGCACTTGGTATTTTGTATGCAACCAAACATTTGGGTCTGAAAATACCGGATGAAGTATCAATTTGCGGTTTTACCGATGGCTTTGCAGCTATTGCTTCCGACCCTCCGTTGACAACTGTAGGGCAAAACGGTCTGGATGTGGGACGAAGTGCAATGGAGCTTCTCGTTGAACGTATTCGCTATAAAGGTGATGAGCCTTTGCTTAAAAATAAAATAATCAGAACAAAACTAATTGTAAGAGAAACAACTCGTTAGTATATTTTGTAGACTTCTATTTTTTGATTTGAAATACTTCATATTATGAAAAAATTATTACTTTTTTTTGTGGTAGCCTTATTGTCATTTCAGGTAAATGCGCAAAACTGGGGTTTTTGGGATGCAACGCGTTCTACGGTAACAGTTAATGGAATTTCATACTCTCTTTGGAATAGTGGTGCCGGATCTTTTCAAGGAGCCAATCTCGGGACTTATAATGTTGGTTCAACTTTGCCTTTAACAGCTTATAGTGTGAATACATGGAAAAGTTATGGTGGAGATGTAACAGGATCTACCTATTATTATCTGATTTATGCTACCGGAAATCGTCCGGCTTCTCCTGTTTTTACCTCAATGGGAGGTGGTTGGATGGCAAATATTGGGTCAAACGGTGATCAAACATGGGGAGCTTCATCCTTGTCTGTAAATATATTGAGTGGCCTTTTGGCCGGAAACTATACTCTCGAAATATATGGACAAATTGATGGTACCGGAACTCCAAGCGGAACTCAATATGATAATAACAACAGCAATGCAACCAACTACACAGCTACTTTTACAGTTCAGGTAGGTGCGGGTGTTGCCACTGTTCCAAACGATTTTATACTATCGGTTGCCAACAAAACTATTTCGGCACGTTTTTCGGGGACTGCCATTATTCAGTTACTGACAATTTCCGGTCAATTAATCCAAAATATTGTCGCTAACGGAAAATTTGAGAAACCCGTTCAACAAGGTTCTTATATTGTCAAGATTAATGGTAAAAGCTACAAGGTAGTTGTACCATAAGATGCATAAGAACTGATTATTCTCAGATAGATAAATATATCATTGTTAATCAGTGATTTATTGAAGATGTTGATTGGAAGATATATTGCACTTTGGTGCGTGAAATAGAGCTTTTATTTTATAACTTAAATTGTTTTTATTATGAAAAAAAAATTACTTTCAATTAGTGTTGGTATTGCTTTGTCTTTTATAAGTTTAATACCTGTTCAGGCGGGCAGTAATTGGGCAAATGTGGGTGTAACCCTTAATACGAATGGAGGAGGAAATTATACTTATCTTCTTGATATTGGTGGTAATTATTCTGTTACTACAAATTTATTGAGTAATACAACATTCTCAGGACATGACTTTGGTAATTTTGTCATTGGCACTAATACTTTGGTCTTAGATGGTGGCATTGGTGCCGGAGCAGCGTGGAGTGGAGATTATTTTACAACATCATCCTTTGTAATTTATTATAGAGCATATTCTACTACTGGATCTGCGGGATCATGGTCTTCTTTTGTTCTCAATAATCAAACTACTTATTCTGGTAGTAATGCAGAATATAATGCTACAGGTGCCGCAATAGATGTATTGGGTTTAGTAGGAAATACCCCAGGTACTTATTATTTAGAAATAGTAATGTCAAAATTACAATATTGGAATAGTGGTAGCAGTAATTATACAAGTATGATTCCTGGTGGACAAGAGACACCATATAGTTCCTCCACGGCTGGTTATAAGGCTACTTTTACTATCCCGTTGGGTACCGGTATCGCTACAGTACCAAATGATTTTGCATTATCGGTTGCCAATAAAACTATCTCGGCACGTTTCTCTGGTGCTGCTTCAATTCAGTTGCTCACAATTTCAGGTCTGCTTATTGAAAACACGGTTGCCAACGGAAACTTTCAAAAATCAGTACAACAAGGAATTTATATCGTAAAAGTGAACGGTAAAAGCTACAAAGTAGTAGTGCCGTAAAGTGCAATATGAAAAAATGATATAATATCATATAAATCACAGATGAATGTGAATGAACACGTTCATCTGTGATTTAAAGAAAGAAAAACAGAAGAAGTGAATTGCAGATTACAATTTAAGATGAGATTTTCTACGCCACATATTGTAGCAACAGCTTTACTTGCAATATGCTTCTTTTGCTTCACAGAAGAGCTTTTATCACAGGTACACACTACCTATCTGTGGCATATGGATCAACCTGTTTATTGGGGCGACCGCAGCAAACAGGATTCGGAAAAGAAACAATATGTAAAAGAGTCACAGGATTTGAAAACAAGTGGGGGCAATTTATACCCCGGAAGTTCAGTCTCTCATCCCACAAACGATTTACAGGATATTTTCAGCAAAGCAGACCGCGTGAACGCCTACCAGACTTGTCCGCGCGATGCCATCAATTTCATTCGTGGATTGAATGGCGAAGCAGGTGCACAACTTAGTATTTCAGGCGGATTGATGGAAAATATTCAATCATTGGGAGTTGCAGGTCAATGGGGTTATGCTTCCACATGGTGGACAAATTATAAAGAAGCCCGTGCATGGCTCACATCGGGAAACTTTCCTCGTCTCGATATTGTCGCGTTTACCAACGATCATGTGTTATCGCCTCTGGTGAGCGAGCGAACATTGAAAAAACAAATTCTTGCCCATAAATATACCTACGGTAAATATTACGGTACATCTCCTCTCTATTCGCAGGGTTATTGGCCTGCTGAATGCGCATTTTCCGAACGAATTATTAAAACATTGAAAGAGTGTGGTTTAGATTGGGTAGTAATTCCCAATAACCACCTTGCACGTACAATGACCGATTATGTACATCCGTTCAATATCAACGGAAACATTGATCCTCCCAATAAAGCCGATATTTTGAATAATAAATCGGGAAATCACTGGCAGGATGGTACCATTGACGGGCGAGGAACACGTCTTGCAGCACCTTTTTGTTATCAGGCGCACAAAGCAAAGTATGTCGATCCGGCTTCAGGCACAGAATACGTAATAGATGTGGTGCCCATGTGCAATTATCTGAGTTATGTGGACGGTTACAGCGGAGCAAATGTGAGCGATGTACAAAGTCGTGTAGGGCAATATAATGACGATACACATCCTTCAATTGTATTGTTGGCTCACGATGGCGATAATGCATGGGGTGGTGGTTATAGTTATTATTATGAGGCAGTTAACAGCTTTTCGACAGCAGCAAAAAATGCGGGAATGGTGCCTACCACTATCCGGCAATTTCTCAATGATCATCCGGTGCCTGCAGCCGATATGGTGCATGTAGAAGATGGAGCATGGGTAAATGCGGACAGCGATTGGGGGCACCCTCAGTTTATCAATTGGTTATGGCCATTATATACAAGCGATTATAAATTTAATCCCGATGGTTGGACAGAAGATGCCCGCAACTGGGCAGTAATTACAGCGACCGACAATTATGTGAGTATGGCCGAAGACCTTACAGGAACTCTCAATATATCCAATATTTGTGAAGGCAGTGCTATGGCAAATGATGCCGAAAAAGCATGGCATTTTTACTTTGGCGGTCTCAATAGTGGATTTATGTATTATGGTAAAGCCGAAGATATGGAAGTGAAAGCTTCTTTAACAGGCAATATAGCAATTGATTATGCGCAAAAAGTATTGAATGCATATCCGGGTACTGACAATACTCCTCCTTCCGTTTTTATTCCTCAACGTTATCCTTACAATCCCGGAGCAAATGGATTCGGGCCTATTACCGGTTATAAGAAAATAGTGTATAGCAAAGACTTTACAGTGTGGACATTTGCTTATGATGTGAGCGGACTCTCCTCTGTAAAGCTCAAATACAGAGTCGATAACGATACGATCAATCCTATTACAAATAACGATAATAAAACCTATATTGGCGGTTCCACAGTCGAAGCGTGGCAATCAACAGAGATGAACCGCAAAGCATTTGCCGCTGATCCAACCAATGATTCGGAACTTAATTATTTTATTCTGCCAGCAGCCAAAGCCGATTTGTGTTATGCACAAATAACTGGTTTTACCAATAAGTTGCTTGATTATTACGTGGAAGCCACTGATACAAAAGGCAATGTGTATTCATCTCCTATACAGCACGTATATGTTGCCGATGGAACAGCTTCGTCGGGAAGTAGTACTACCACAGGGCTTACATGGTCGCCTCTTTCTCCTACATTGAACGATACGATTACCATTACATACAATCCCGGAACTGCGGGTTCATATCTCCATTGGGGTGTAAATAACTGGACAAAACCCAATAATGCTTATGCATCGACTTATTGGAGCGATAACATTGCAGCCCGCACATCTTTTACGATGAATAGCGATGGAGCAATGCAAGTAAAAATAGGGCCTTTTAACAAAACACAAACTGTAAATCAGGTAAATCTGACCATTCAATTTGGAGGAGGAAGCTGGTTAGGAAGTAATTCTGTAATTAACGTATCACAAATTGCTACAGCTTCAAACACGGCATTGCAAGGTAATGTTACATTGAATGTATATCCTCAGCCAATGAAATCGCAATGTGTGATTAGTTTGCCCAATACCGGTTTTAATAAGCATCTGAGAGTGGGGATTTTGACCATCGAAGGAAACACACTCAAGGATATTAAAACCTCAGGCAATGATATTATACTGAATAGGGAAAACTTACAAAGCGGTATATATGCACTCAGAATAGTGGATGAGGATAATGGAAGAGTATATACTTCCAAATTATTGGTACAGTAAAAAGACAGCTATAAAATATAAAGCGTAGTTTAAGAAATTGTTACTGAAAAGGTGATTAAATCAAGGTTTTTAACCCGAAGACTTTCACGTAAATTTGTAACTTGTAATTTGCATTAAAAGTATGAAACTTATTTTTTCGATTGATTATTCCACTTCGTGGGGACAGATACTTTGTATAGAGGGCTCTTTGCTACAAATGCAATCAGTAGAGATGATTTACACGGAAGGCGATCGATGGACACTGTCGGTGGTACTTCCTGACCAAACAGAATCATTTGAATATGCCTATTTTGTGAAAAATCAGGATGGCAGTACAATTCGCGAATGGGGAAAACCGCGTAATTTTATTAAAAGCGGGCATCCGTCTGTTATTTATTGTCAGGATCAGTGGGTAGGTATGCCATATAATAGCCCGTTCTTTGCATCTGCTTTCACCAAAGCCTTTTTTGTTCCGGTAAAAGATACTGCTACTAAAAGCAATGAATATGAGACTTCTCTTACACTCAAAGTGCTTGCACCTGAAGTGCCACCCGGTAAATGTCTTACACTGGTTGGTAATTCACCGGTTTTAGGTAAATGGAAAGTGTCCAAATCGTTGTTAATGAGCAATGCCGGTTTCCCTGAATGGCAAATCACATTGGATTTGGCAAAGTGCAAAGCGCCATTGGAATATAAGTTTGCAGTGGTTGATCCCATTACACTTGAAGTGATTTTTTGGGAAAATGGCGAAAATCGCATATTGTCACAGTTGCCGAAAAAAGGCGAACAACTGATTGTGACAAACGGCGTGTTTAGAGGCAATGCTCCCTCATGGCGTTGTGCCGGAGTAGCTGTGCCTGTTTTTTCGCTTCGTTCGGATGATAGTTTTGGTATCGGTGATTTTGTCGATTTGAAAAAAATGATTGACTGGGCAGCACTCACTAAACAACGTGTGGTGCAACTTTTACCGGTTAATGATACTACCATGACCCATACGTGGACAGATTCATATCCCTATAATGCGAATACTATTTTTGCCTTACATCCTCTTTATCTGAGTTTATCGGCATTCGGCATATTGAAAAATAAAGCAGTGCAACAAAACGCCTTTAAATTGCAAAAAAAACTCAATGCATTGTCGGAAATTGATTATGAAGCTGTTTCGGAAGCTAAATGGGATTTTTATAAAGAAGCATACAAGGAACAAGGTGCTACGACTTTAAAAAGTACAGATTATAAGCAATTTGTAGAGCAAAACAGAGAATGGCTGTTACCTTATTCCGTATTTTGCTTTCTCAGAGACAAATTCCATACAGTGGATTTTCGTCAGTGGAGTGAATATGCGACCTACAATCGTGCGGCCATTGAGGCACTTTACAATGCGAAGTCGGAGGCTTTCGATGAAATTTCAATTCACAGTTTCTTGCAGTATCATCTTCATTGTCAGCTGAAAGAAGCTTCAGATTATGCCCGTTCCAAAGGTGTGATTCTCAAGGGCGATATACCCATAGGTATTAGTCCCAATAGCGTGGAAGCCTGGACAGAGCCACATTTGTTTAATCTTGATGCTCAAACCGGAGCGCCACCCGACGATTTTTCTATTACCGGACAAAACTGGGGCTTTCCTACCTACAACTGGGATAAAATGCGAGAAGACGGATTTAGTTGGTGGCGACGTCGTTTTGCAAAAATGGCTGATTATTTCGATGCCTATCGCATTGACCATCTCTTAGGTTTTTTCCGGATTTGGGAAATACCGATGGATGCCGTACAAGGCCTTTTGGGGCATTTCAGTCCTGCTTTGCCGATGAAGGAAGAAGAGCTGCAAGCCAACGGTTTTTGGGTGAACGAAGAACGGCATCTTAAGCCATATATCCGTTATTATCAGTTAAATGATATGTTTGGCGAACTTACCGATAGCGTAATCAGGGAGTTCCTTGTGGATAAAGGAGAGGGTGTGTATGCACTGCAAGAAGAGTTTAATACACAACGTAAAATTGAAGCTCACTTTGTTGATACCGGAGGCGATCCGAATATTCGCGATGGTTTGTATGCATTAGTGGCCGAAGTGCTATTCGTGCGCGACCCACGTGAGCCTAATAAACTTCATCCGCGAATTACGGCACAATTTACCTACAGTTACAAGGCTTTGCCGGATAACGAAAAATACACATTTGATCGTTTGTATGATCATTTTTTTTATCAACGACACAACTATTTCTGGTCGGAACAGGCTATGCAAAAATTGCCCGATCTTATTGCCTCGACCGATATGTTGGTGTGTGCCGAAGATTTAGGAATGATTCCTGCATGTGTACCTTATGTGATGCGACAATTACAAATGTTGAGTCTTGAAATTCAACGAATGCCAAAGGACCCGACGTTGAAATTTTCGGATACTAATCATTACCCGTATTTATCGGTTTGTACTACTTCCACTCACGATATGAGTACTTTACGCGGCTGGTGGGAAGAAGATGGTGCACAACGGCAGCAATATTACAATCAGGTTCTCGGGCAATGGGGTGAAGCGCCTGTGTTTGCCGAACCATGGATTTGCGCTTCGATTGTGCGCAACCATTTGTGGGCACCATCAATGCTGACTATCCTTCCTTTGCAGGACTGGTTGTCGATTGACGAAAAAGTACGCCGCATAAATCCTGCGGATGAACGAATCAATGTACCATCAAATCCGCGTCACTACTGGCGTTATCGTATGCATCTAACTTTGGAACAGTTGCTTGCTGAAGAGAAATTGAATGCAACTATTAAAACAATGATTGGAGAAACAGGGAGATAAATATAATTCCAAAATTTATAATTTCAGATTTCATTTATCTGTAATACCGCTTATTGTGTAGATAATGAAACCTGAAACCTGAAATTTACAACCTGCAACTTGAAACTTTTTATCAAATATTATGAAGACTAAACCAAGACTTTCCACGGCGCAGATTCTGAACATGAACTTCGGATTTTTAGGTATTCAGTTTGGCTTTGCCTTACAAAATGCCAATGCCAGCCGTATTTTACAAACATTCGGGGCCGATATTCAATCACTTTCGTGGTTTTGGGTAGTTGCTCCGCTTACGGGTATGATTATTCAACCTATTATCGGTCATTATTCCGATCGTACCTGGTGCAAAATGGGGCGACGCAAACCCTATTTTCTGGCTGGAGCAGTCCTGGCAGCTATTGCTTTAGTGTTGATGCCCAATTCAGCGTTCTTATCTGTAATTATTCCTCCGCTTTTGATTGGTGCCGGTATGCTAACCATTATGAACGCGTCGTTCAATGTGGCCATGGAGCCATTCCGTGCATTGGTTGCTGATATTTTGCCTGAAAATCAGCGCACCACAGGTTTTTCAATTCAGACATTTTTGATTGGAATTGGGGCTGTGATTGGCTCGTGGTTGCCTTACGCAATGTCAGAATGGATGGGCATTGGTAAAAATACACCTGCAGGTGAGATTCCAAGTAATGTTACCTTTGCATTTTATATTGGTGCGGCAGTGATGCTTGCCACTATTATCTGGACTATTGTGCGTACGAAGGAATATCCACCCGAAGAGCAACGACAGTTTCATAAAGAGGAGCCTGTGGTTGAAGGAAAAAAAGAGGGAATACTTTCTATTTTCAAAGATATAGCACACATGCCTGTCACAATGAAGCAACTGGGTGCTGTTCAGTTCTTTTCATGGTTTGCGCTGTTTGCTATGTGGGTTTACACCACTCCTGCAGTGGCTTCGCATGTGTATGGCGCTGCTGATGCTTCTTCTCCCAAATATCAGGAAGCCGGCGATTGGGTAGGAATTCTTTTTGGTGTGTATAACTTTGTGGCAATGGGTTTTGCATTGGCTTTACCCTGGATTGCTTCAAAAACCAACCGTAAGATTACTCATGCCATTTCGTTGACATGTGGGGCTTTAGGTCTGATTTCAATCTATTTTATTACAACTCCTTACTGGCTTATTTTATCGATGGTGGGAGTCGGGATTGCATGGGCAAGTATTTTAGCAATGCCTTATGCTATTTTGGCGGGTTCTATTCCTCCGGCAAAAATGGGAGTTTACATGGGTATTTTCAATTTCTTTATTACCATTCCACAGATTGTCAGTAGTTTGTCTAATGGTCCCATGGTAAAACATTGGTTTCACTCCGATGCAATTTATGCCATATTAATGGCCGGAATCTGTCTGCTTATTGCAGCAGCTTCGGTAGTGTTTGTAAAGGATAATAACTGATTGTAAATGAAAAAAGTACCATTTTTATTGTTCTTGAGTTGTATAATTGTTTTTCTGAACTCTTGCAAAAAAACACTTACTGACGAAATTGTTGTTGAAACAGGTTCGATACAGGGAGCCGATATTTCATTTTTGCCTCAGATAGAGCAATCTAATGTGGTGCTTTACAATCAATCGGGACAGGCCGAGGATATGCTGACTACGCTGAAGAGTGCCGGTTGCAATACCATTCGTGTACGTTTATGGTATGCTCCCGCCGATGGACATTCAGGTTTTGCAGAGGTTAAAAGCTTTGTGCAGCGTATTAAAGCAAAAGGACTTAAGGTTTGGCTCACAGTACATTATTCTGACACATGGGCCGATCCGGGTACACAAACGCCACCTGCCGCATGGGCAGCTTGTACTTTTGCCTCTTTGAAAGATAGTGTGTATGCTTACACACAACGTATTATGACGCAAATGCAACCCGATTATATTCAGATTGGCAATGAAATCAACAGCGGACTTTTGTGGCCAATTGGCAAATACGACCAAATGAGCCAGTGTACGGCTTTGCTGGACAAAGGAATAAAGGCTGTGAGAGCCATCAACCCCAATACCAAAATCATTCTACATTATGCGGGGATAACCGGTGCCGATTGGTTTTTCGGACAGATGTCGGGCTTAGATTACGATATTATCGGTTTATCGTATTATCCGATTTGGCATGGAAAGGATTTGTCTTTGTTACAGAGCACATTAAGCGGTTTGGCTACCTCCTACAATAAAAAAGTGGTGATTGCCGAAACTTCATATCCTTTTACTTTGCAATGGAATGACTGGACAAACAATGTGGTAGGCCAAAGTGACCAATTAATAAGCGATTATCCGGCAACAGCGCAAGGACAGCACGACTTTTTGGCGAAAATCAAGCAAATTTCCACCTCTTTTTCGCAAGGTATTGGTTTCTGTTATTGGGGAGCTGAGTTTATTGCCTTCAAAGGCACCACGGCTACCAATGGTTCGAACTGGGAAAATCAGGCTTTTTACGATTTTAATAACAAGGCATTGACGGTGCTGAATGTATATAGCGGTAAATAATTTATATAGTAATTAATTCTTAAGTGCGCATGAAACGAGACTTGTTTTGACAGGATAAGTTTCCATGCGAACTTCTTAAATCCACAATTTACACATGAAAACAAAAAATTTATTCCTATTCCTCCTTCTCGGAGTAATGCTGGCAGCATGTAATCCCGGGAAAAAACTGCAGGCTCCTGATAGTTGGAGCAGTAACGCGGTGATTTACGAAGTGAATGTGCGTCAGTACACCACCGAAGGAACCTTTAATGCGTTTTCCAACCATTTGCCTCAACTTAAAGAGCTGGGCGTTGATATTCTGTGGTTTATGCCTATATATCCTATTTCGGTAGAAAACCGCAAAGGTACACTCGGCAGTTACTACGCTGTACAGGATTATAAGGGTATTAACCCCGAATTTGGTAAAGCCGAAGACTTCAAGGCCTTAGTGAAAAAAGCACATTCAATGGGTTTCAAAGTGATTCTCGACTGGGTAGCTAACCACACCGGACGTGATAATGGATGGACAAAACAACATCCCGAATGGTTTGTAAAAGATAGTTTGGGACGTATTCTTGCTCCTTTCGATTGGACGGATGTGTCGAAACTTGATTACAAAAACAAAACGATGCGCGCCGGTATGATTGATGCGATGAAATTTTGGGTAAAAGACTTTGATGTGGACGGTTTCCGCTGCGATGTAGCGGGAGAAGTACCCACCGAATTCTGGAATGATGCACGCGTGGCGTTGAACAAAATCAAACCTGTATTTATGTTGGCCGAAGCTGAAAAACCTGAATTGACTCAAAAAGCATTCAACATGGATTATGGCTGGACATTGCTTCACCTGATGAATGATATGGCTAAGGGCAAGAAAACTGTTGTCGATTTTGATAAATATTTGGCTCACAATGATTCTGTGTATCCTTCATCGGCGTATAAAATGAATTTTCTGACCAATCATGACGAAAATTCCTGGAATGGTAGTGAGTACGAACGTTATGGTGATGGAGTAGAGACATTTGCCGTGTTGACTTATACGTTGCCGGGTATGCCGCTTATTTACACAGGACAAGAAGCAGGTTTGAAAAAACGGTTGTCGTTCTTCGAAAAAGATACAGTTGCAAACTGGAACAATCCTGCTGTATTCGATTTCTACAAGAAACTGAATGTTCTGAAACACACACAACCTTCATTGGCCGGTGGTGCCGAAGGTGGCAAAGTGGTACGTTATGCCACCGACAGTCAGGTGTTGTTGATATTTGCACGTAAGTTGGCCGACAATGAAGTGTTGGTGGCATTGAACCTGAGTGCAAAACCTCAAAAGGTACATTTTACAGGAAACAAACCTGCTGGTGCAATGACTAATTATTTCCGCAATGCCGGTATGGATGCTGCTGCATTGGAAGGGACTACCTTATTGCCTTGGGAATATAAGGTGCTTGTAAAAGAGGCTAAAAAATAGAAGCGGGCAGAGAAGCCCTGTGTAGTTTTACCCTTTGCTCCCTATTGTCTTGTAAAAAAGATGATAGGGAGCTTTTTAAAATGGACAATTGACAATGGATAGTTATTCATGATTGAAGAAACTATTGCATTGTCAATTGTCTATTATGCTTTGTCAATTTGTTACGCTTCGCCACCATTGAAATTCATTGGCAAAGGAGGATTTGCTCCTTCGGCAGTTTTGATTTTACCGAAGATAGATTCGTATTTTGACACGTTTTCCTGCAAGGCATACAGCAGACGTTTGGCATGTTCGGGGGTAAGAATAATACGCGATTTGACGTTGGCTTTGGGTGTGCCCGGCATAATGCGTACAAAATCGATTACAAACTCAGAAGATGAGTGCGAAATGATGGCAAGGTTTGAATAGATACCTTCGGCAACTTCGGGAGAAAGTTCTATGTTAATTTGATTTTCCTGATTTTCCATTGTGATAAATGCTAATTGTTATTGTAAAAGCAAAAGTAAGCAATCTATGGCAGATTACAAAGAATAAGAATCAAGAGCCATGAACCAAGAGTCAAGACAAGAATCTGATCTTCGATTGCGTGAAGTCTTTCAATAATTTGTTTTAACCGCAAATGATGTAACGAAGATTTGCGATAATTTGCGTGCAATTCAGATTCAAAGTTGATAGCGGGTTATTTTTGTGGCAGCATATTCGGCACTTACCTGATGGTGGGTGACACGGTATTGTGCTGCCGGTAGATAAGATTCGATAAAGGGTAGGGAAGGGGCATAGTAAAAACTACCACCCGGTACCAGAGAGCGGAGTATCTCCATGTATTTCGTTGCATATGCCACATAGTCGCTCTCCTGACGTTCATTTTGATGGGTGAAGTGCAGCGCAAACGAGTGGTTGGAAATAATGGTGCCCCAACTGTCGGGGTTAAAACAGTAATCCATCCAGTCGGAACGGATTAGATGCTCGGCAGGTGTTTCGTCCACCAGACGGTCCATACCGAAAGCCTCCATACCCTGTATGCGCAGATAGTTAATAAGGTGTGCATGTTCACCGCACCCGATGTCAAGCACGGGTTCCTCAAGCGTGTCGAGGTCTATTTGCAGCAACTGCAATTGCAGGGCGGCAGAGTATTCGGCACATACCACTTCTACCACTTCAGGCAAATCGTCCCCATTGAGGCTTTTGGCAAAAGCATTTGACAGATGCAGCCATCCGGTTAGGCGTTGCACGTGAGCCCGTTGCAGAAGGTCGAAGTTAACCTCCGGCTTTACCAGCTCGTGGATAATATCGTGCCAAAGAGCGGCGTACACCTCGCGTAATGCTTCGATATGCTCTTTTCGCAGGTCGAGAAACTGGTTGGAACGGCAAAAGGTGCGATAGGCATTGTCGGTCATGCGATCAATCCAGGGTGCCTCCTGATGTGTGCGGTCTATCTGCCGCAAGGCCTCTTTGTGACGCAGAATAAGCGCCTTGCTTTCGGGCAGAAACTGACTATCGGTGTCGTGATGCCGATAGAACAGATTAGTGCGGCTATGAGCCGAGAACTGCCGTTCGATGCTTTGCGCTATTTCTTCGTAGAGGGTCATGCTGCATAATGTTTGTTGATGTAAAGGTACGGAAACAAACGCAAATCCTTTGCACACGGAGCACACGGAAAAAACGGAGAATCTGATTTTGCCGCAAAGTACGCGAAGGCAGGTGCAGAGAACGCGAATGGAGCAAATAAATAGAATGAAACGCAAATAATATATCAAGAAGAAATAGTGGCAGTTCTACTGTTTTGAATATTCTATTCACTAGATTCATTGTCAATTAAAGAAATATATTTACATTTGAGGCAAAATAGATTATAGCGGTTTGCTGAGATGCGGCAGCGTAGAATCAGAATATAACCATTAAGATATTTAGGAGCATTAAGTAAAATGAGAAATCTTCACTTCCTTAATGGTAAATATTTATATTGTATATAGTTATAGATCGGTTTGGCAAGGTCAAAAAACGATAATACATGAATTATTGATATGTCCCTAAATTTAATTGTACGACACATGAAAAAAATCATCAAATTCGGCGAAGAGGTAGAAGGATATAATATCCCGGTATTGAACGAGCGCGAAATACGTGCTGCTGCAGGTATCTTGTTTCTGGCCACGTTTACTTCCCTGTTGTTTATCTTGTTCAAAGGAAACTTTGTCCCGATAAAGTATGTAATCGTTATTTTCTTTGCCGATTTCCTGATACGGGTTTTTATTAATCCAAAGTTCTCACCAACGCTGATTTTGGGTCGGTTGATTGTGCATAACCAAACTCCTGAATATGTAGGCGCTGCCCAGAAAAAATTTGCATGGATAATTGGCGTGCTGCTATCGGGTACCATGTTTGTTTTCTTCATTATTGTAAATGCCTATAGCCCTATTACCGGCATTATCTGTTTGATTTGCCTTATATTCCTGTTTTTCGAATCGGCTTTCGGCATTTGTTTGGGTTGCCTTTTTTATCCGCTGTTCTTTAAAGAGAAAGTTCAGTTGTGTCCCGGCGACGTGTGCGAAGTGAAAGAGAAACAGGAGATTCAAAAAACATCTATAAGTCAATTGCTTGTTTTATTGGTATTTATTGCATTTGTTTTCCTTACGGTTTACTGTCTGCATAACAGTTTCAGTGAAAAGCCTCACGCATTGTTCGGGAATAAAACCGAGCAAGTCAAATAGAGTGTTGAGTGCGCATATGAAATCGGGGAACGGAAATGATGCGAATAAAACGCTCATTTAATCTGTTTTTACCGCAGAGGGCGCGGAGGCAGGAGCAGAGAACGCGAATCACGCAAATTATGCGAATGTAACGCAAATACAATCTGATTTTACCGTAGAGAGCGCACACTTGCACACGGAATACACAGAAAAAACGGAGAAACATAATATTACCGCAAAGGGCGAAAAAAAAATCGGAGAACGCAAATCGAATTCCGATAGCCCCCCCGATAGCCCCGATAGCTATCGGGGGGGGTGCTATCGGGGTCGGAACAGCGCAGCTAATTATGCAAATGACGCAAATTTAATCTGAGTTTAACAGCAATCGGAATTCAATCCGTGTCACCGACAACTGTCGAGGCACGGATTTTTTGTGTGTGGACGGAAACCGAATGGTTGAAACTGAAAAACAAAACAGGTAAAGAGTGTGTTATTTAAAATAAAATATAAAATGATTGTCATTTGAGAGAAAATGATTTTGATAATGCAAAGAAATACCTCATATTTGACTCTGTAAATGATAAACAATCGGGTGTATTGAAGTAAATATATCTCTGATTAGCGGTGTTTTTACACAAATTGCGATGAAATAAGGGTTTTGTGCAAAACCAATACCCCTAAATGGCGAGAACAGAAAGGTGATTTACTGAAATGCAAACAGTGAAATACATCAAATAGATGAGTGATTAATACAAAAATATGGCAAACCGCCATTGTTATAACAGTAAATTACAGAAGCCAGAGTGCAAATTACAGAAGCCAGAATGCAAAATGCAGAAGCCAGACAATAAAATAAAAGAGCCAGAGAGTAAAATGCAGCAGTCATAATGACAGATTACAAGAGCTAGAATAGTGAATGAAGTAGTTGAAATGACAGAATAAAATTACTTGGAGGGTGATTACAGTAATCACTATGATAATTTGCAGGAGTTTGGAGACAGAATACAGACACCAGCAGTGCAATTAAACCTATTTTGACCATGAAGGAATTAAGTAGATGAAGAACTCACCTCTCCTGTGGTACGTAATGCAGAACAGTGAGATGTTCAATAGATTGTTTATTTACAATACGTTCCCCTCTCTCAGGAGAGAGGTTAGGGAAGAG
>Ga0302286_10000471_pt1 | contig 33088 bp, 48 predicted proteins | sample III_Fen_E2_3_FD_198765 | JGI IMG/M metagenome (GOLD analysis project Ga0302286, IMG submission 198765) | Peat permafrost microbial communities from Stordalen Mire near Abisko, Sweden - III_Fen_E2_3 | ecosystem: Environmental > Terrestrial > Soil > Wetlands > Permafrost | place: Sweden: Abisko...
CTGCTTAGTAAATGGAGATTTAGTCCAGTAGGAAGTCCAATCTTTCAGGGTGAAAGTGGTACTTACTTCTCACAAAAAATGACTAAGTTGCGGGAACAGGGTGCGGACCATGTTGGAATATCTAAAAGGCTAGGGTGGAAATAATGGGTAAGCTCTTTTTGGATGATGTGCGGAAGCAGGACATTGCCGACCGCGAACTAATCGTAGATGTGCGTTGCTATTCTTCACGATGTTATTGAAGATTGCGGAGAGAAGTATGAAACAGAAATTATTCGGGAGTTTTATGACTATCCTGAAATTACAGCAGCAATTTATGCTATTAGTAAGAAGTGGGGTGAGCCTCTTGGTGATTACTATGCTCGTGCTATGGAAAATCCTATGGCGCATAGAGTAAAGCTTGCGGACATGGAGCATAACATAAGCTATGATCGAATTATCTGTATTGCGGATCCAGCCACTCGTGCTCGACTTACAGCAAAATACAATAAGGGCTATACGATTCTAACGAAGGTGGTATAAATATGACGAATGTTACATGTCCGATGGATGCTACAGAAACACAAGAGAAATATAACACAACAAAGAATAAGCTTGCGGCAATTCATAGTACAGCTCTTGAGCTTTTTGACGCTATGGTAAAGGCAGAAGATATCGAGGATATCTATAGTTTGATTGAGAGCACCCTTGACGATATCATACTTATTTCAGAGGAAGGCTACTAATGGAATTTTTAAGTGATGGTACGGTAAAAGGTCTTAAAGAAGATGTCCTCGCTCAGGTTACTACAGAGTGCGGAGAAGAGCTAAGCAAGCAGCTCTCTAAAGCAATTGACGCTTGTATCAAGAATGAAAAGGGTTCAGTAGGAATGTATGCTGAAGCCTATTGGCGTATATTTTGCAGGTTTGATACTACTTCAGAAGTTATTAGATCTTTTGAGTATCGTCTTGCTTATGTTAACCCAATTAAATAAGGAGAATTATGGTTAATAAATATTGTATTAGACTTAAAAGTTTTTGTCAATATAAAAATACCGAATATTGTCCACAGAAAATAACTGAAATTAGAAGACTTCCTCCTCCTCCAAAGTGTAAAAAGATTGCACATGCTGAAGTCGAGAGAAGCTTAGAGAGAGGCTAAAATGGTTATATGCCATGTTTGTAAGAGTGAAGATGTTACTGAACATTGGTTTTATAATGGCGTGGGAGATAATCCTAGCCATATAACCATAGTTTGTCATAACTGCCATTGTGAGCGTACAATTCAAGTGAGACTTTTTCAGTCACATAAATCTATACGTGCATTAATAGATGAGAAAGAATAGGAGTTAAAAATGAATTGGGAAGATAAGGCGGAGCGGCTACAAGAGCTTGGCATCCTTAATATTCATATGAGATATAAGGGGAATTGGTTTTGTTCAATTTCTAATGTGGATATTGCAGATGGCACTTTTCTAATTGGTAAATTCGGGAATGGAGATTCACCTATTTCCGCGATTGAGGATTATTGGAAAGTACTCACCCAATTAGAGTCTGGCCAATACATTGTTATCAATGCCTTGAAGAGAGGTCGCACAGTTGCCTGTTGGGATGGCATGGGATGGATTTATGGAAAGGATCAATAATGACTACTTGGTTCACAGGTGGCCATCATTTTGGTCATCAAAATATTGCTAAATACGAAAATCGCCCAGATGGCTGGCAAGACCTTGCTATTGACCGATGGAATGAAGTAGTTAAAGATGATGATACTGTAATCCATATTGGAGATTTTGTTTTTGGTCCTGTAGATTATGGCAAAATGATTCTTAATTGTCTCAAAGGGCAAAAGTATATCCTGCTTGGCAATCATGACAGGTCGCCGCAGAATATGCGGGACATGGGATTCCTCAATGTTTGGGGAAATCGCAGACAAGCTAAATATGGAGATTCTCAATTCTGGATGAAATATTATGTTCTTACAGCTGGTAGCCCAGGAGGATTCTCAATTAGCGCGCCTATCTGTCTTAGCCATGCTCCCCTTCCCGATCTAAAAGGTTTTGGTAGATTCAATATCCATGGTCACATCCATAGCAATGGGTACCCAGTTGATCTCATGGGAGGTCAGAAACCTTGGCATGTAAATGTCGAAGTTGATGTAACTGATTATTATCCAATTTCTATAGAGCAGATTTTAGGAGGATATAGATAATGAGATGGACACCAAATAAATTTAGGAATATTTATCGAGGCTTTATTGAAAAATATTTTAAGCCAAGTATGAATGAATGGAAAGTAACTTTTGCTTGGCACCCTATTACGGTAGAGGGACAAAAAGTTTGGCTCGAATTCGTAGAATGGCGAACTATTTCTGGATACTATAAAAATTATACTAAATATCGTTTTATTAACAAGATTTAATAAAGTCGAGAGAAGTCATAAAGATTTCTCTTGACTTTTTTTTCGATTTGTGATATAATAAAAGAAAAAGAGAATTAAGAGAGGGTGAAAACAATGACAGTATATATTACTGGCGACCGGCATGGAGCCTACAGTGGAATTATCGCTTGGGGCAAGATGATGAATCTTACTTCTGAGGATACCGTTATTGTTCTTGGTGATAATGGTGTTAACTTTATTATGGGCTGGGTTGATTATAAGCTGCGGAAAAAGCTTGGTAAATGTGCATGGAATTGGTTCCTCATCCGGGGCAACCATGATATGCGGCCAGAGGATGCTTTCAACCGCACTCCCGCAGATGCATACCAGGGGGAGTGTTCGAATCCTCGGGCGCACACTGAGGTTTGGTTCGATAATGAGGTTCTTGTTGAGAACGAGATGAATTCTAATATCAAATATGCTATTGATGGAAATATCTATACCATTAATGGTGAGAAGTGTCTTGTTATTGGAGGCGGATATTCAACCGACAAATGGTATCGGTTGGAGAATAGCATACCTTGGTTTCTGAATGAGCAACTTTCTTCAGAGGAAATGGATGCTATTTATCAAATCTACTGCGCCAATCATGTTGATGTAATTCTTTCTCATGTGGCTCCTGTTTCTTATGAGACTGACATTCGGCATCTCTGGATGGATTCTGGTGGAATCAAGAATGGCGCAGAGAATATCGACAAGACCATGGAGATTTGGATGAACAAGTTTCTGTGGGATGAGGTTAATGTTATTAAAAGATGGTACTTCGGTCACTGTCATGCCAATATTAATTGTGCCGATGGGTCTGGAGTAATGCTTTATGATGTTGCTATCCCATTTGGAGATAAAGCTCCAGATCTCTATACACTAGAGAATGATGTGCGGACTGAGAAGCAAAAGAAAAAGGTCCAGAGTATCTTCGTTACTGAAGTGAAGCTCTGCTCCGAGTGTGGACGCATTAAAGATAAACCTGGAGTACCTTATCGGTGTCAGGCTTATCTTGCAGGCATATGTCCTGACTGAGAAAATCCTGTAGAAAATTGTAATAATTGTGGAATGGCCAACGATAATGATGATGTCTGTGACTCAGACTTTCATGAATAACTAAATAAAAATGTCAAGAGGAAGCATAAAGATTCCTCTTGACATTTCTTTTTATTTGTGATATAATAAGTTATTGAAAGATATGAAAGGGGAAAAATTCATGGAGATTCTCGCTACAATCCGAGAAAATGATACAAGAGAAGGAGAGTCAAGACCAATCTTTCTAGGTTATGAGAAATGTCCGGGAACAGATTTTCCCATTATGTATCTAGGTATCGTTGATAACATGGGTGTTAATCAAGACGATAGGATTTTTTGCTTTGTCAGAACTCCAGATGAAGTTCTCTCAGAAATTGAAAAGCGCTGGTCACATTTTGTAACTTTTGAATATTACACTTAAGAGGGAGAAAACAATGGCTACTATTGAAGAGCTTGCCAAGCTAGCTCTCGAATATAATTATATGGATTGGGATGCAAACAGAGAACTCGCTATTGCAGTCCATGATGCCTTCGCTAATGGGACTCTCCATGAAGGACTGACAAATATTCAAAAAGCTGTTAATGCATGTTCTCAGAACGGAGAAGATAAGTAATGGATACTACAGTATCAATTCCTCTAGCAACTGTCGCCGCAGAAAGTGGAATAGAAGAGGATGCTAGGCTGGACCTTGGTGAGATCATTCAAGAGATGAAAGACAATCCAACTCCTGGGATTTCCCGCCAACAGAGGCGCGCTACACTTCGACAGCTTGAAGCTGCATATAAGAGACAAAAGAAAACTAATAAAAACAAGTAAAGGGGAATAAAAATGGCAAGAACTCGTGGTGGACATAAGAACGGAGATCGTGCGGCAGACAGGTGCGGCAATGATGGGGTTGGGACTCCATCTGGACGACTTGCTCGGAGACTTAAGGCTTATGCGGAAATGAGCAAGGGTCGAAGTTTTGATGGGATGGCCTTCCATAAACCAGGTTCAAATAAGAAGTAAATAAACTACTTTTATTGAGTATGCTAGTCGGGGAGAGCCCGATTCGGAAATGGACAGATAAAGCCGTCGCTTCACAGGCAGGGGCATACTTGATTAATGGGTGATAGACACCGGAGAAAGTGAAAACTGGAAATAACCGGAAGTGTGCGGGCATAGGAGAGAAATCCTTGTAAGAGACCTACACAGCCCATTTATTTATAGGGATGTTAAGTAGAAATACTTGACATCCCTTTATTTTTATGTTATAATGTAATAACACTAACAAAAGAATAGAGAAAATTGAAAGGAGGATAAAACTGAATGGATACAAAAGGCGTGTATATTGGGAGATTTAATCCAATACACGTTGGACACGGGCGGGTAGTCCGGACCATGCTCAATGAGTGTGGGTTAAAAAATTCAGTGATTGTAATAGGTTCGAGTAACGCAGAGTTTTCTGCTCGAAACATTTTCAATTACTTGGACCGGACCTCTTTTATTAAAAAGCTATTCCCAAATTCCAACGTGATAGGATTGCCTGATTTCCCAGACTCGAACGAAGCCTGGCTCGCTAATCTGGATTCTATTTTGGAGTTTGGGAATTTTCATATTCAAGACACTATGCTATATACTGGAGACGCCAATGATCTTCAAGCGCAACTATTCACACAGGCAAATCGCCCCATTAGGATAGTAGAGAGAGAAGAAATGCCAGGAGTTTCTGGGACAAACGTCCGCGAAGCATTGCTGAATAAACAATGGGATTTAGCAGCTTCTATGCTTGACCCCATAGTCGCAAATGATATTATTAAGGAGAGTAAATGCAATCTGAATATAAACGGACTCTGTTAAAAGAAACTCCTTTTCTGCACTTAAATGAGGTTGAATACTTCGACCATGAGGGTGTATTAAAGAAATGGTACGGAGTTAGTAGAAAAAACAGCACTCCTGCAGTGCAAGTGGCAGCGATCACAGAAGAGAACGAACTTGTTCTTGTCACTCAGTATCGTCCCTATATTGATAGTATGACTATTGAATTGCCTGCGGGATTAATGGATGTGCCGGGTGAGTCTGTAATTGATTGTGCGGAGCGCGAATTGCTCGAAGAGACTGGATTCCAAGGAGATGGTAATACATTACATGCTCTTGGAGGCGAGCGTGGACTTACAGTTTCAGCCGGACTTACAGATGAGCGTATTCATCTTGTTATTGTTACTGGGTGTGTAAAAGTTGCAGATCCATATACAAATGAAGGAACCCATCCTTTTCTTGTCCCTTTACGGGATGCAGAGGAAATTCTGTATCCTTTCACTTCAACAGGGAAGAAATTCAATATCAGTTTTGGCCTATTTGGCACCTTGTATATAATTCGAAACTACCTTAATGGAGGGCTATAATGAATCCTATTTTGAGCACGGATAGCTATAAGGCATCTCACTTTTTGCAATTCCCACCTAATATGACGGGTATGTTTAGCTATCTTTCTTCAAGAGGTGGAAGATACGACCACACTCTTTGGTTTGGACTAAAGCCAATTATTCAAAAGTATCTCCAGGTTCGTATTACAAAGGAAATGGTCTTGGAAGCACAAGAGTTCTTCTTGGCTCATGGCGAGCCATTCCCTTATGATGGTTGGATGAAGGTTGTCAACTATTATAATGGCCTTGTTCCTCTAAAGATTAAGGCAGCCCCAGAGGGGGCTGTAGTCCCAGTGCACAATGCTCTTATGACTGTTTCTTGTACCGATCCAGATCTGTTTTGGCTTGTCTCTTGGTTTGAGACTCTTCTTGTACGAGTTTGGTATCCTACGACAGTAGCAACGTCTTCAATGTATGCGAAGAAAACTATCTTGGAGGCTTTGATTAAGACTGCGGACGATCCCGAAGGAGAAATTCCTTTCAAGCTTCACGACTTTGGGGCGAGAGGAGTTTCCTCAGGAGAGTCTGCGGCAATCGGTGGCGCCGCTCACCTTGTAAACTTCATGGGTTCTGACACTGTAGAAGGTGTCGTTTTCGCCAACAAGGTTTATGGAGTCGAAGGAGGTATGGCCGCATTCTCAATACCTGCGGCGGAACACTCTACTATTACCTCTTGGGGCAAGGAGAATGAGGTAGAAGCATATCGAAACATGGTAAAGCAGTTTGCTAAGCCAGGATCAATTCTTGCAGTCGTGTCTGACTCTTACAATCTTTGGGATGTGCTGGAGAATATGTGGGGCGATGAGCTGAAGCAGATGGTAATTGACTCAGGCGCTACAGTCGTTATTCGTCCAGACTCTGGAATCCCAAGAGATGTCGTTCTTCAAGCTCTTCAGGTGCTCGACCAGAAGTTTGGGCACACTATCAATAGTAAGGGGTATAAAGTTCTAAATAATGTAAGAATCATACAGGGAGATGGAATTACCGCAGATTCTATCCCAGAGATTATTGATAACTTTGTGAATGCGGGATATTCTGCAACGAATGTTGGCTTTGGTATGGGAGGCGGCCTTCTTCAACAAGTTAATAGAGACACTCAACGATTTGCCTATAAATGTTCTGCGGCTCTTATTAATGGGGAATGGACCCCAGTATATAAGGATCCAATTACTGATCCTGGAAAGGCTTCTAAGAAGGGAGTTTTTACTCTTTGGAGAGATAAGGATGGATTCCGCACTGGCCCTATTAATGAGCCTTGGGAAGACACAAAAGTATCTGCTCTACACACGGTATACAATGAAGGAAGAGTTGCCTTTGATGGTAACTTCGATGATATTAGGAATCGTGCGGCTCAAGGGCTAAAGGCCATAATGAACTAGAATAATAGAAAAGTCAACAGCTAGAGTAAAAACTAGCCGTTGACTTTTTTCTTATTTTATGATACAATAAAAAAGAAAGGGGAAAATATGACCTTCAAAGATTATCTAGATGTATATGTTCCTTATCTCTTAGGAGAAAAGACTTCTCATGTCCCTAGGATGGTTTCTCTTTTAGTTGACAATCCTAGAGCGGTAGAGCCTTTCCTTTTATGGGCGCTTTATCATAATGACTATGCTTATACAAGACGCTCTATTGAGAGTGATTCTTCTTATTATGATAAGTGGGGAAGAGATTTAATAAAGGAGTTTGCGCTTCTCCATTCCTTGTATGCTATAGGAATATTAGAAGAATGCTTAGAAAAAAACCTTGATATGGAATCTCCTTATTATGGATATTCAAAATGTTGGTTTAGTTTCAAGATTCGAAGAGACTATCCCGAGAACTTCGCAGAAAGGGACTAGAATGATTGAAATAAATAAGAAAAATGCTAGATATATTTTAGGTACGATGATTTCTGTCGGAGCTATTATACTAGGGGCAGCCGCAATTGTTCAAGTAATTTTGGGAAATGATTATAATGTGATTTGGAATACTGGGGCGGGACATATCTTAGTATTCTACATCGGCGGACTCGTTGGCTACTTAATGGCAAAGGCTTTTGACAGCAAATAAAAAAAGTGATATAATAAGATATTAAAGAAAATCAGAAAAGGAGCTTGTTATGGGTTTTGGAGGAGATAAGATTTTTGGTTCTAATCTTTCTCTTGGCCAGTTTGAATTTATGGCTGAGGCTGAGAGCCAGGATAATCTGGTAGATACACCAGATTCTCGTTTTAATGCGGCTCTTATTGAAATTCAAAATGAATTGGGTTGGGCTAAAGGTCTAGACACAGACATAACAGAAAGAGTAGATGGAATCCTTCAGTGTCATGGGATTAATCCTGCTTTTCTGTCTCCAGAACAAGTTCTAAATATTCAACTTATTGTTTTTTAAGGAGGTATCTACTTTGAGCAAGAAGCAACTGTTGGAAGCCGTAAGTCCAGATTTTGAAGTTATTAATAGATACATCCTTGCTCACAGCAGATGTGATGGACGTCAAGGAATTGAAAATATATTGGCTCCTTGGGCGAAAAACAAACAAATGCTTTTCAATCTTCTTGGTCAGCAGCTAGTGCGTAGAGTAGATATTGATTTGGAGCAATCTAAAGATACTATCTATGATAGTCTTTCTCGCCTTTATTCTTTCTATAGAGAGTGCGGAGAGCCTAACTTTGGCAATCAAAAAAGTCCTTTTGTAAAAGAGTATTTGGCTTTCATAGACAAAAATGTAGGTTCATATTCAGATGCGGCCTATGCTTTGTCGTATTCTCTGTTGAATGCAAATGCAATAGCAAAAGATGAAATTACTCTAGATACTCCTAAGAAAATAACTATTCAAAGTGATAATAATCCCCGCAAATTGATTTTGCAAAATGGAATGAAGCCAATGCGGGCTTTGAACAAAGTTGTTAATTACTTTGGCAAGGAAAACTTTCCTCATTTTGAAGAGTTCCGATTGGCGCATTCGAATATTTTCACTTCCAAAGTAATTAAAGGCACTCTAGTCTTTTCCATCCATCCTCTTGACTATATGACTATGTCTGATAATGATAATAATTGGACCACTTGTATGAGTTGGGTTGATGATGGTGAGTATAGGCTAGGGACTCTTGAAATGCTCAATTCCAATAACTCTCTTATGGTTTATTTGGAGTCTGAAACTCCATACGAATTTTCACCTGGGCATTTTTGGAATAATAAGAGTTGGAGACAAATTGTTGTTGTTGATAAGAATATTATCCTAGGTGGAAAATCCTACCCTTATACCTCCAAGCAGTTGTCTGTAAAGATTCTTGAAATACTGCAAGGATTTGCAAAAGAGAATCTAAATTGGAAATATAAGTATGGGCCGCAAGAATATCATGACATGTCTCAGATGTATGGAGAACATGTCCATTCAACGCATAAAAATTCTTCAAAGAAGAGTATCCTTTTTGATACTGGTTTTATGTATAATGATATTTTGGAGAATCATACCTCAACATATTATTGCATTCGGAATCGAGTTTCTAAACAAAAGGTAATCTCATACTCAGGGAAAGCTTTTTGTCTTGATTGCGGGGAGCCTTTTGAGAGAAGGGCTTCTTCTGAAAATTTGTTTTGTAATGAATGTTTGTCTGCGCATGAGTGTAATCATTGCGGTCGTTATATTCACAAAAATGAAACGACCTATATAGTTAATAACCAAAAGCATTGCGAAGATTGTTTCACTAGGCTTAGGAAATGTCCAGATTGTGGGAAACTAGTTAGCTCTTATAGCTCTTATTTTGTTTTTTGCGACCAGGAAGCTCTAGATAAAGCTCTCACTAACGAATGGAGAACTTGTTATTGGAGTGAGATTTACTGGGCGCTCTTGGATACCAAGCAAGCCAGAGAAGTTAATACTTGCAATGAATGTTATAGTAAGCTTGAAAAGAATGGAATGTTTAAGATGGTACGCATGAGTTACATGCAGAAACGATATCTGGATAAGATTATTCCTTTTTATCACACCAAAATTTTTGAAAGAGATTGGGATAATTGGATTCAGAATCCTATATTAATACAAACTTCTACTCTAGACGATTTTACTATAACGATTCCGCAAAATCAAGACAGTTTTAACTCAGATAAAGTTTTAACCTGGTTTTTATCTCTTTAGTTGATAAAACTAAAAATTTATGATATAATGAATTATCAAAGAAAAGGAACAAAAGTTCCTTTAAGATGAAAAGGAGAACAAAATGAGTGAGCACAAGGCAACGAAGTCAGAGCTTTTCACCGAGATTCAGACGATTCTCGCAGATGCAGGCCATGTCGATCTTGCAGATGTTATGGGTAAGGAAGTAGCTAGTCTTGCGGCTAAGGCTGCGAAGGCTAAGGAGGCTGCGGCTAAGAAGGCTGCTACAGTCGATGAGTTTAAGGCGATTGTCGCAGGCGCTCTTACAGACGAGTTCCAGTCTGGTGCCGATGTCTTTGCGGCTGTCGGTTATGTGGATGACGAGGATGCTAATAAGTCTCTGACTCTTGGTAAGGTTCGCGCTCGACTTACCGCTCTTGTCAAGGAGGGTTCTGTGGTTAAGGACTCTATCAAGGCGACAGATGCTGAGGACAAGACACATACGGTCATGGGATATAAGCTTGCAGAGTAAGCAATAGCTGTGAATAGGAGAGATGAAGAAATTCATCTCTCCTATTTTTTTTTGTTGACAAGTTGTTTATTTTATGGTATACTATAAATAATAGAAAGGGGTATATTTATGTCTGAAACAATAAGATTTTCAATTCCATATTTCAAGACTTTTACTTACAATGATGAAATTCAAGAGTTTGATATTAAATATGATCGGAATAAAGATAGTTTGCAGGATTTGTTTGATTTTATTTCTCAATATCCTGGCAAACGAATTAATATTGAACTGATGGATCCCTATGGAGATTTTGGAAGTCTATCCACTTTAGATAAACTACACGCTCAGATATACTTCAAACTATCCGCTGAACATCTTCCTCTTTTAGAAGAATTTTCAAATAGATTACTAAGGTATTATTTTACGATTCCCGCGACAAGCTGGGATGTCTTAGATTCATTGATTAATTCTGGAACTACAGATATTTATATTAGTGGAGAGTTAGGATTTAATATCCCGAAAGTAACTAGTATTTTAGAAAGGGAAGGAATTAATTCTAGAGTTATCGTAGATTTAAAGCAAAGTCTTGACCCTATGGAAAATTCTAATGATATTACATCTTTCTTTATTCGACCAGAAGATATTGAAGGATACGCTCAATTCATTAATGTATTCGAATTTTGTAATGAATTTGTCGATCAAACTAGGTTTGAAGTCTTGTATCGAATCTATGTTAAAGAACAAAGATGGCCAGGCCCATTAGCAGCTTTAATCACTAACTTTCAAAAAGAAGTGAATAATAAGAATCTATTGCCAGAATTTGCTTCTTTCCGTTTAGACTGCGGCAAAAGATGCTATCAAGGTTCGGGATGTGCTATTTGCTATAGGTTAGACACACTATCCGATATCTTAGAAAACCAAAAATTGGAGATAATTAAGCGTGAATCTTAATAAGTTTATATCAATCGCGAGGATGACTACTGTAGAATTATTTGATTCTTTATATGAATACTTGCTAAAGGAGTATCCTTTTGTCTATAAAGATGATAAGAGAAACTATATCTTTGTGCAAGGACAATCTTCAGTTTGTCTAGTAGCTCATTTAGATACAGTTCTAAAAGTTCCTCCTCAGAAGTTTTACAAATCTAGACTTCATAAGAAAGTAATAGTGGGAGCGTATGGATTGGGAGCAGATGATCGAGCAGGAGTTTACGCAATTATGAGTCTTATAGATTCTGGATTGCGGCCTTCGGTTATCTTTACAACTGGAGAAGAAGAAGGAGGAGTTGGTGCTTTTGAATTGATCCAAAAGTATCCTACTTGTCCTCTTAAAACTAGTTGTTTGATTGAGCTTGACAGGTGTGGGAAAAATGATAGTGTTTATTATAATTCCGCAAACAAAGAATTTGAACAATTCATTAACTCTTTTGGGTTTAGGACTAAGACTGGTATTTTTTCTGATATTAGTATTCTAGCCCCAGCCTGGGATATTGCGGCAGTAAACCTGTCTGTTGGATATTTTGACGAACATACGCACCGAGAGAAGTTAAATCAAGATTTTCTTGATTTGACAATTGCTAAAGTAAATGATATAATTGTTTCTGAACCGAAATATTATGATTATCAAGAAGATACAGACTTTACTCTTTTCAAAGCCTGTTTCGTTTGTCAAACAGGTGACTGCGAGAATTGCACTATATCTAATGATTTCTTTACAAAAGGAGGAAAGAGATGGCCGCCAAGGGATCTGTAGTAAAAGAGGAGATAATCACTAAAATCTTAGAGATTTTTCCAACTGCTTTCTTAAATGAAAAAGAAATTCGAATAGACTTAATTGAAAATGGGAATCCTATTCAAATTAAAGTTGCCTTAACAGCGGTCAAAAGTCCTATATTAAACACTCCTGAAAGTCAAATAATTAATGAGACCCAATTTGAAATTTCCCCTGAAGAGGAGAAGGGTCTTGAGATAACTCTAAAGGAGTTAGGAGTAACCTTCTAATGATTTATGAAGAGACAGAACAAGAAATGGGTGTTTATTACTATTCGTTTTGTGCAAAAATCCTTGGAAAGAAGTACCCGCAATGGATGATACCTTGCCGCATCCTTGAGATAACCCCCGCAGAGTATGTTAAACTTCTTGTTGAAGAGTATAACTGTACAGTTCATTGGTACCCACCAACTCATTTCTTAGAAAGGAAATGGAGCAGCAGGACATATGAATCTCGTTGGAGATTATTCATTAACAAAAAGGCAAGAGAAAAGGGTTTCCGCGTATAAGAAAGGGGCTTGAATGTCAAGATCCTATAAGAAGAATCCTACTATTATTGGTCGGCTGAAAGCTGCTCATCATAAAAGACTGGCTAATAAAAAGATTCGGAAAGAAGAAGAAATCCCTGATGGGATGTTTTATCGTAAATACTATAATAGTAAAAACCTAAAAGATTTCATCTCTAGATTAACTTTAGATAGTCTCTTGAAAGCGTATCCAACAGACTTGCATCTTCAAGATAGATTCAAGTCTAAAGAAGAACTTATAACTTATTGGAAACTCAATTATGTAGGGGAAGTGAGTAAAGAGATCTAGTGAGATGAAGATTGGAGACAAATGAAGGTAAGTAAAAAGATCTTATCAATAATCTCAACAACCATTATGGCGGTAACTATTTTCGGTGGGAGTCTTTCTCCTTCCGTTGCTAGTGCCTCACCTCATTGGAGTAAGACTCGATTGAAAGCAGAGGTTAGAGAAGCAGCTCATTATTTAGGAATGTCTAAGACAAGTAGTAAGAAGCTACAGGCCTATGCAGTAGACATTGTTTTTATTATGCCTGGCAAACCTGCTCATGAGTCTGGTGGGTCATGGTATGCGGGAAATGGTGGATGTCGAGGAATTTTCCAGTTCAATGGAGGCTGGCATCTTCCTAAATCTATCAAAGCGAAAGCTAAGAAACATCATTGGCATTATCACAATGGAGACTGGCGATTAAACGCACATGCGGCAACTCACCGATTCGTTTGGACATACAAGCATGGTGGAATGAGATCTTTACATGGAGCTTGGGCCGCCACTCTTAATAGATAATATTACACACAAAAACTGATTTATCAAAGAGTAAGAGATAATACTATCTCTTACTCTTTTTTTATTAGGAAGGGAGGATTAATGTTAGTTTATTTTATTATAAGAGTTTGCTATCAAAATGGTTCTAAAAAACTCGGACCATCTATTGCATTATTTTTTACCCAAGAAAAGGCTCAAAAGGAGCTAAGAAGATGGAAGGGGGAACACTCCTGGGATAAAACTCATTACACAGTAAAATCAATGGAGACTATGGATAACACTATTGAAGTTAATCCTCCTATTATTTTTGTTGTAACTAGAATCTGTGAGCAACTAGATGAAGCCAGAAATGGATCTTTATGCGGATTTCCTATTTGTGCTTTTTGCAATAGAGAGAAAGCAAAAGAGAAGATAAGAGAATATAAAGAGAATTATTCTTGGGAGAATAATAACTTTATTATTAGACCAATGAGAGTATGCGGCAATCGAAGAAAAAATTCTCGCTAAACTTAAAATTCTTGGTTGACTTATGAAAATTAATATGATATAATATGTATATTGAGTAAGAAGAAAGAACTTAATTATGGGGCCAACTGGATTCGACATGATAATGGATGCTTAAGTTGACACTGGTGAGAAATAAGTACCCACTCTGACGGGGCTTAAAGTCAATTACTTGACACTGCACAACCAATGCTCCTTGCTGCATAAGCAAGCCGATCCACACATTAGTCCTAAATAGTGGCCATCGGTTAAATAGGACTATGATGATAACTGGATATCACGATAGGCCAGCATCGAATATATCTCGTGTGTAACGGGCAACGCCAAAACAGTTGCAATCTAAGGAAAAGGCTGTCTCTAACTCTTCTTAGATTACTAAAAGAGACTACACCAGTGAATGAGGCAAGAGATAAGTTAGCATGGACTAGGGTTCGATACCCTATGGCTCCACCATCAAAGATTCTTCTTGACATTTTAAGAAGATTATGATATAATGTATTTGTAAGTAAAAAGAAAGAAAAAATTCCTATCTGATGAGGCTGGGTGACTCCCAGTCGAAACATGGAGTCTTACGGGCGAACCCCCCAAATGTAAGTGCGGCGATGGCGGTAGCTCCGCATAATGTGAGATATTAATGGGGTCTTTCGAAAGAAAGATAATGCCGACGGTGAGAATCCGTACTCCATGTAATAGGAAGTCAGATCAGGGCAAAAAAGGTCGGCTCTTAATCCCTTGACTTCTAGACCCAATAGCCGAAGATGGGCATTTAGTATTTTCTCTCATGCGAAGAGACGCAAAATACTCCCAATCCTTTAGATTACACAGCTGGTGGGTGAATCCAGTCGTGCGGCCAGGCGTAGGCGTATAAAATAACCTGGTGGGTGAAGAAAGAGATCCTGCACCCCAAAGAGTGGATCTCCAGGGTTTTAATGATATAATGGGAGAAAGGAAGTAGCTGACCTTTAATCATTATAAAGTTAAACTAACCACAAGAGTCGCGTCTTGTGGGATCTGTCTATTACTAGGATAATCCTAGTTTTATATTGTGCTTGTCATCCAATTGGCAGGATCCCAGACTTTTAATCTGGTCATCAGGGTTCAAGTCCCTGCGGGCGCACCAAATATCTGGCTCTGTAGCTCAGTACGGTAGAGCGTAGGATTGAAGATCCTAGCGTCCTTGGTTCAATTCCAAGTGGAGCCACCATTAAACATTAGAAGAGGAGAATAAAGATGATGGAACAGTTTGGTCAGGCACCTTGGCTTATTCAAGCAATTTTCATTGGAAGGGTTTCTGATTTTAATTATTCTCCTCGTAACAGGTATGACCTCAAAGTAACTTGCAAGGACAATTTCCTTTATGTTACTTGTAAAGGTCATAAAGATTGTGCTTATAGTTTAAAGGGTTTTCTAAGAAATTGGGAAGTCCAGCTTTAAAATATCGCGCGAACAAAGTATCGGAATGCAAGAATAGGGCGAGCCGGTTTGGCTCATAATGTGCGGATGCTGCCCGTCCACCGACGCGATAACTAATGCCTTTGTAACTCAGTATGGGTTGTTGATGTAATTGAAAACATAGGAGACTCTTAATCTCTCATTCTGGGTTTGAGTCCCAGGCGACCCACCATTAAATTTCAGGTTCAATTTTAATAAAAATTTGGACAAGGTTCAATTATTTATAGTATAAAACTTCCAAGTATTATTGGAAGGAGTGATACAAATGAGTGTTAATTCAGAAAGAGTCATGAAAGCAAGAGTGAAAAGAAAAACTCAAATTGTTGAAGTGATGGGTGGAGAATGTGCCTTATGTGGATATTCTAAAACTCAGAATGCATTAGAGATGCATCATATTTTACCAGAAGAAAAAGAACTTGCCTTTGGTAAAATGTCTTCATTCCCAAATTGGGAAATTTTAAAGAAAGAATTAAAGAAATGTATTATACTTTGTGCCAATTGTCATAGAGAGGTTCATGATATTTCTTTAAACGTACCTGACTTAATATCTTCTTACAATGAAGAAAAAGCAACTAAATTTCAAGAAGAATTGAAACCAACTCTATATTTATGTTCTGTTTGTCAAAGCCCTTTAATTTGGGGGAAAACCAAAACAGGAATGTGTGAAGTCTGTGCTCATAAAGCGACTAGATTAGTAGAAAGACCTTCTAGGATTGAATTGAAATATCTTATAAGAAATATTCCTTTTACTAAAATAGGAGAAAAATATCATGTTTCTGACAACGCTATTAGAAAATGGTGTAAAACAGAAAACTTACCGAACAAATCAAAAGAAATAAAAATATATACAGATAAAGAATGGGAATTATTGTAATTTTGTTATACACTTCGGAACGTCCTCTCCCTCCTAGCTAGGTAATTGGCGCCGAAGTATTTTGCCACTGTAGCTCTTAACGGCTAGAGCAGTAAATTATTTTACTGTTTTGGTCAAAATGAGCTAAACATATAGCTTTCCTTTTCATATAATAGTGAGAGGAGAGTGGTTTTGATGCCGAAAGCAATAGATTTAACAGCACAGCACTTTGGTGATTGGGTGGTAGTAGAAAAAGCTCCTAGTCGGAGTGGAAAAACATATTGGCTTTGTAAAAGTCAGTATGGAGAAGAACGAGAGATTCAAACTTCTCATCTTAGAAGTGGAAATATTCCACAAAACACTCAGTCAAAAGAGAAAACGTGTCTAAACTGCGGGAAAGTAATTCCTGCTAAGAATACAAAGTATTGTAATAACCAATGTCAAAATGACCATATTTATCAAGAATATATATCTAGATGGAAAGAAGGATTAGAAAAAGGAGCAAGAGGAACTACTCAGCTTTCTAATCATATCCGCAGATATATGTTTGAGAAATTTGAGAATAAATGCTCAAAGTGCGGCTGGGGAGAAATCAATCTCCACACTGGAAATATTCCTTTAGAGGTTGAGCACATAGATGGAAATCATCTAAACAATCAAGAGGGAAATTTAGATTTACTTTGTCCGAACTGTCATTCCTTAACTTCAACTTATAAGGGAGCCAATAAAGGGAATGGCAGAGAAGCACGAAGAACTGCCCGAGAAGCATAATTGGCTATGCAGGGGTTTTGTAAACCTCAGACTGCGAGTTCGACCCTCGTCTTGGGCTCCAAAGATTATAAGCGCCGAGAGGCGAAAATAAGTAAGTAGATAGATAGTAGAAAGGTAGAAAATGTATATTAAAATTGTAGACTATTCTGAACCAAGAGAGCCAGGACAATATGATTTCTCTGTGTTCGAATGCAAGCGAGTCGATGCTAGGCTTATGCCCGCAGGGACTCTAGAGCCTGGGTGCGACCTTCATTTTGGGAATCAAGATGAACTTATCGCGAAAGATTGTCTTAAGGTTCGTTTGGAGCTTGAAGATAATCAGTTTCTTTCTATTGTAGCACCCCTCCATTCGCTCTACATTATGAATGGTGAAGGTAAGACAATAGATAGGATGTAAACCGACGGTTGGGGGTTCGAATCCCTCCTGTGGCTCCATTGATTACACAAGGAGATTGTCATGGTAGACTTTATTATTAATCGTTATGGTCTATTGACCGCAATAGAAGAAAGTAATGGTAATCTCTATATTGAATATGCGGGAAACATGGGTGCAAATTTTGACCATGTAAACGTAAGTCTTGCTCATCTTGGTTATGTAGGCGTAGCAACCCTAAAATCAACCAATAGAGTAGTTAGAGAAGAAGGATATCCAGATTATCTTTATGTTTTGGAGATTGCTTCTTACTAATGGAAGATTGGCAGAGTCTGGTTTATTGCGGCATCCTGCTAAGGTGCTGGTGTGTAAAAGCATCCACTGGTTCGAATCCAGTATCTTCCTCCACAAACTAGTTTAAATGCGAGCGTGGCGCAACGGCTGGACGCGTATGCCTTAGGAGCATATAGGGAAACCTCTTGCAGGTTCGAATCCTGTCGCTCGTACCAATTTAATAATTCATTAGGAGGTTCTTAAATGATTTATACAAAGTACTTTAAAGCAGTAAATCGTCATAAGTATTTTGTATTCCTAGAATGCTGCAAAATGGCATTTAAAACTAGGACTCCTAAACTTATTTGGCGTGGAATTACTCATGATTTGAGTAAACTAACTCCTGCTGAATTTTTCCCGTATGCTAAGTTTTTCTATGGGAAGCCGCACGATACAACTAAATACTATTCACCAAGTGAAGAAGGAGATCTGGGATTTAACGAGGCTTGGCTTCTTCATCAGAACAGAAATTCCCATCACTGGCAGTGGTATATTCTTCTATTTGACGATGGAGGAATGGAAGCGCTCCCGATGGAGCCTATCGACCGCATGGAAATGCTTTGCGATTGGGCAGGTGCGGGAAAAGCCTATGAGAATGCCTCTTGTGTTAAAGATTGGTATTCGTCTAATAAAGACAATATGATTCTTAGTGATGAAACCCGAGATTGGGTGGAGGCGCACATATAATGAAACTAATTATATTTGGGTCTCGTTCTTTTGTTGATGATTACTTTGATAAAAATACGGGAGATACTATTCTCACTGGAAACTATCAATTACTTTCTACTATTGTAGAATCTTGCAAGTGCTATAAAGATGGCTTAATCACAGAGGAAATATGTGGAATGGCCAAAGGTGCAGATATGCTTGGCCGCAAATGGGCTATGAGCAAAGGTATTCCTGTAAGAGAAATGCCTGCTCAATGGAATGATTTTGGGCTTGCGGCTGGACCCATACGGAATGATGCAATGGCCAAAATAGGCGACAAAGCTATTGGATTTTGGACGGGAGTTAAGTCGCATTCAGGAACTTTTAATATGATAAAACTCTGTGTCTTAAAACATAAAATTCCGACGATAGTTTATCGCATGGATACACAAAAAATACAAATAATAACAGTTGACACTTTTCAAAATTTGTGATATAATGTTTATAGTAAGAAAAAAGAAAAGGAGTAAACGTCAATATGGAGGAAGTCATTGAACGACTTCTTGAAGTGCATGACAGACTGGTTAGAATTGCCTATCATGCAGGAGCAGATTTGAAAGAACTTATTGAAATCAAACAATCGAAGGACAGAATCCTTCAAGAGTATGATAATAAAAAATAGTTATTTCTGGGTGGCGTAATTGGTAGCCGCAGCTGACTGTTAATCAGCCGTCGAGAGGCGTGTAGGTTCGAGTCCTACCCCAGGAGCCAGTTTTCAACAGGAGAAGCGGACCATTATACTTATAGAATGAGCAAGAGATTCTAAACTTTTCATAAAGGACTTCTCCTTTATATCTGAATGTAGCTCAGCTTGGCCAGAGTTCCCGGCCTGGAACCGGGATGTCGCAGGTTCAAATCCTGCCATTCAGACCACAAACTTACTATCTTAGGATAGTGTTTGATACATGTCACTTGAGGGATTGTATTGGTTTGTGCAAGGCCACCCTATAGCGACTCCATGCCTGGATAGCTCAATGTAGAGCACTCGGTTCATGCCCGAGCGGTTGTAGGTTCAAGTCCTACTCTCGGCACCATCAATAGAGAGGAAATTATATCCGTACACAAATCCGGAATGAAAGTACTCTTTATATATTTAACTATGATTTAATTATCGAAAAGAGTTAGTAATTATACTGGTGACTGTATACAGTCGTATATTATTAATTCCTGTCCCTATATAATTAGCCAAGCGCGCCTATGAGGGTTGAAATGCTGACTAGTATTCTAAAATAGGGAATAGATATTAAATATGGCCGCATCGTCTATAGGTCAGGATATCAGGTTCTCAACCTGGAGAGCAGGGTTCAATTCCCTGTGTGGCTACCAAAATATTTTCAAAAGAGAATATAGTGAGGTTGATTAGAGCTAGTCTGGATGGTCGTCATACTAGGTCAGATGTGTAAACTAATCAATCGCGAAACGAAAATTGAAATCGAGTGACGAGGTTTCAAAAGTACAAAGTTAACGCCATCTATAATCTCTTTTGAGAATATTTTATTCTCTATTTTATACCCGTTTGGCGGAATGGCAGACGCGCTAGGCTAAGAACCTAGTTCTCGCAAGAGAGTGTGAGTTCAAATCTCACAATGGGCACCAAAGTTTACAAGATAGGCTGTAGTGAGGAATGCGGTTACTTCACAAGATGAATCATAGTTGTAACTTAAATCTAAGGAGTTAGCCTCACTCAGGATAAGGAGTCCCTTGCTCAGGGAAATAGAGCGGTATTGGATTAGATAGACTGTTTGTTTTTGGAAAAATACTTAAAATATGTTCGACCAGAAATTAAACCGTATCCAGTATTCTCAGCCTATTCAAAGTTTTATAGTAGATTGTAGTGAGACATACAGTTACTTCCTTGTAAGAACGTGGTCGCAGGTTCGAGTCCTGCCCTGGGATTAATCCCCTAGGTAGCTCAGTTGGTTAGAGCACGAAACACTGTAGTCAGGATTCTCAATCTATTAAAAGTTTATTAAATTGTTGCGAGATTAACGGTTACTTCAATGGATGAAAATTATACCGTTATCATTATTCTCAGTTTAAATAGGACTCTATCTCGTCGGCTTGTCTTTATAAAAGGCCCCGACGAGATTGATTCTTACAAATGCCGGTTTCGTTTAAATGGGAAGACGCTTGGTTCTGAGCCAAGTAACTCGGGGTTCAAATCCCTGCGCCGGTGCCAAGTTTATTATAGAAAGATAGCACAGTTTGGTTAGTGCGCCGGACCGATAATCCGTAGACTAGGGTTCAAATCCCTATCTTTCTACCATTTTATATCTAGTAGGTACTACCATTTTATAAATTTTCTCTTGATGTATGAGATTGTCACGAGTTGATAGTATCCACTCTCAAGAGAATTAGTTTAGATTGCGGTGTCGACGAGTTCTTAGAAATATTAACCGCAATCAACAAATTTGCTGGGCGGTCTGTAGACGTTTCTCTTTCATGAGGGGAAAATGCCCAGCGACCAGTGTGACTGTGGCGAAATCGGCTTAACGCGCTAGACTGTGAATCTAGTTACTGCGGGTTCAAGTCCCGTCGGTCACCCCATTTTGAGTATTCCTGCGGCCAACCTATAACGCGCCAATCGAATACTCTATCGTTTTACTGCGGCATGGGTCGCAGAAAGGCTTGCAACCTTTGGGCTCTGCAAGTAGCGCTGACCATATACGGGATGTCAGTAAACAAAAACTCAGCGGGGAACGACATTCTCCTGCCCCGTATCCTATGTAGGGGCGTCGGAGTTGGAGAGCCGAGGTAGTCTGTAAAACTATTGCCTAGTTGCTGAGTGAGTTCGAATCTCACACTCTACACCAGTTTATAAAGGGTTATCTTGCTGCCTAATACCTTCAAGAGCCCTTTTAATATTTTGTTTACTGGGTTCCAAGTGAGAAGTGACAGCAACTGGGGCAAGCCAGAGGCCCGAACCAGAGAATAACTTGGGTGCTAATAGGGAAGGTTAGCAAATATACCCTCTTGGTGGAACGGCAGACATAGCGTCCTCAAAAAGGCGCGGCCTTCGGGCGTGAGAGTTCAAATCTCTCAGAGGGTACCAATAAAAATAAAGAGATAAAAGGAGAAGAAAACAATGCCAGTGATGAAAGCAGAGACAATTATCGCAAGAATTGCTTTGTATCTTTTTTACTCTATTCCCAGTGTAGTCCTTTATGTTTCATCTTTTCCAAAGTTGTTTTTTATGGGGAATGCGCATGGAGCTATGGCAATGGCAGGATTTTGGGCTATGATAGGTTTTATCGCGGCAGTTATTATGCTAGTAAATAAAGCATTCCCAAGATAATATATATGGAGAGTTGGCAGAGCCTGGTTGATTGCGCTAGTCCTGAAAACTAGAGGCGGTGATGAGTCGTCCGTGAGTTCGAATCTCACACTCTCTACCACAAATTATTGAAATTTACATATAGAAAGAGGTCCATTTTGAAAACAGTAACTATACAAACCTTTGGCTACGATTATGGCGCCCTTGAAGGAGACTATAAATTCAAAGCTGATGTTCGAAATGTACCAGGCAATGGGATTGACCGCAAGAAAACAGGCATGGATAAAGAAAATGCGGCAACCATTATGGCTAGACCGCAAGCAAAAGCATGGTTAAAGAAAATGGAAAACACATGGACGCCTAAATTAGAAGATGGTGATAAAGTTGCTATTGGATGTGCTTGGGGTCATCATCGTTCTGTCGCAATCGCGCAAGCATATGCGGCCTTCTTGCGTTCTAAAGGCTGGAAAGTTACTATTAAAAACAGAGATATGATGAAAACAGAAGCTCCTAAGCATGAATTGCTTAGTGATGTAGAAGCTAGACAAAACAGATTAATTGAGTTAGTAGCTTCTTTAGATTAAATATGCCGTGTGGGCCGACGCCCAAGTTCGCCTCCAAAGCCTACTGTGCTGGGATTGACACCTAGACGCGGTGCCAAAATTTCTGGGAGGGTGCGTCACAGATTGTTGGAAACGCATAAGATTAGTTCGGAGGGCTATACTAATCAAATATGTCAGGGTGGCGGAGAGGCCGAACGCAATAGTCTGCAAAACTATACCCAAAACATCGTCAGTTCGAATCTGACCTCTGACTCCAAATTTAAAGATTTATATTGACATTATGAAAAAATAATGGTATAATATATTTATGAGTTAAAGAGAAAGAAATTTTCAAATGCCGGCGTAGCAGAATTGGCTTATGCGGGGGACTTAAAATCCCTGACCCTAGGGTTTGTGGGTTCGAATCCCACCGCCGGTACCAATTACTTATTAGAGAGGTATTCTATTATGACATTGACAATGGGTTCTTTTACAACAGAAGAGCCGACTATTCTAGAATGGAATAATGACTCAAATGTGATAGTAGGAAACTACACTTCTATTGCTAAAGATGTTACGATTTTTGCAGGTGGGGAACATAGAACGAATACAGTTTCTACTTTTCCATTTAAAGAACGTTTAAGAATTGCTAATGCAAAGCCAATCTGTCCATTCTCTAAGGGAGATGTGACTATAGGTAATGATGTTTGGATTGGTTTTGGAGTAACAATTCTTTCTGGAGTGACCATTGGAGATGGAGCGGTTATTGGCGCTAAGTCAGTAGTTGCGTCAGATGTCCTTCCATATACGATTGTTGCAGGAAATCCCGCAAGAGTTATTAAATATCGGTTCACAAGAGAACAAATTTCGGCTTTACTAAAAATTCAATGGTGGAATTGGCCTCTTGAAAAAGTCATTAAATTTGTAAACTTAATTACATCAGATGATATAGACAAATTCATAGTCAAAGCATCGGGTACTTAGCTTAGTTGGCCTAAAGCCCCGAGCTCATAACTCGGATAGCGTAGGTTCGAATCCTACAGTACCCACCAAAATATTGGAGGATTAATGTTTAAGAAGATTGTACTTCCCTTGGTGATTGCGGCAGCAGTTTTTACGCCGTCAGTTGCATCTGCTCATTGGCTTAGACATGAGCCAAACGTAGCAAGAGTTTCTATTGCCAAACCATCTAAGAATATGTATTGTAAGGTTTACTGTTCTCGCTGGTATGAACAACCAGATGGGAGTGTTATAGAAAAAAACAGTGTTTATCGAATGAAGATAAGCCAAAAGCACACAACTTTCTATATTTATTCTTACAGAGGAAAGAAAAGCAATGTTTCTCTCTATTCTTTTACAAAGTATTGTAATGTAGGTTATCCTCTTTCTGGTGATGTGAATTATGTATGGAGATATAATAAGGATCATCATCGTTATCGTTTTATCAAGACAGTTTACGTTTCAAGATATGCAGAGTAGGGATGCAAATGAGAGATTCTTTTAGTGGAAGAAAAGTCTATTTCAGACAGGTTATGTATACTCTTGCGGGTTTTGCCGCAGTTGTTACATTAATCTTCTGTTTTGTTAAATGTTCATAAAATAGGGGTGTCGCCAAGTCTGGTATAAGGCCTGGGAGAGTGGTGTAAATGGAAACACAGTGGACTTTGAATCCGCTATTTCAGGTTCAAGTCCTGACTCTTCTGCCAATTTCGAACTTAAAATTTGGACAAAGTTATTTAAATTGTTAGTTCAAATGCGTGCGGCCTCGGCTATTTGTAGACTATGTAGTCTAATTTGTAGTGAGACAAACGCTGATTAAATAGTTATTTATCTTATGGCATTATCGTCTAGGGGACTAGGATGTCAGCCTTTCAAGCTGAAGACGTGGGATCGTAGCCCACTAATGCTACCAAAAATATTTGGACAAAGTAATAAATCGAACTCTCTTACTTTTCAAGCAATAAAAGAGAAGAGAAAGGGGTTCGAAATGTCTAAAGCATTAATAGATCAATATACAAAAGAAGAATTACAACAAATTTTAGATGAGTCTTCATCTATGAGTGATTTTTCAACTAGATTAGGGTACAAAGCGAATACGGGGGCTTTAGGGAAAGTATTAAAAACTAGAATTGATAAATATAATTTAGTTTTTAGTAAATGGAAACCTATTTCTCCAATAAAAAGAACTAGTGATAACGTTTTTTGTTTAGACTCTACTGCGAATCAATCTACTTTAAGAAGATGGTGCGAAAAAGAAAGTAATATTATCTATAAATGTAAAATTTGCGGACAGGGGAATTTTTGGAATGGACTCCCTTTAACATTAACTTTAGATCATATCAATGGAAACAATAAAGACAATAGAAAAGAAAATCTTAGATGGGTTTGTCCAAATTGCGATAGACAATTAGATACATTTTCTGGGAAAAATATCCAAAAACTAAAGAAAGAATATAAATGTTCAGATTGTGGGGTCTCAATTTCTAAAGGGTCTCATATTTGTCCTACTTGCTCTCAAAAATCACAAAGAGTTGTAGATAGACCTAATAGAGAGTTGCTTAAAACTCTAATAAAGGATATGCCTTTCACTAAAATTGGACAGCAATTTGGAGTAAGTGATAATGCTATCCGAGAATGGTGTCTTTATTATGGTTTACCAAGCAAAAAAAATGAAATTAAAGAATTCTCTAGTGAAAATTGGGAAGCTCTTTAGAGATACGGGTTCGAGTCCCGTTCATCATACCAATATTGACAATACGAAAAAAATATGATATAATAGATTTATCGAAAGTTAAGAAAATAACAAAAGGAGAAACTTAGAACAATGGCAGGAACAATGGAGCAGGCTTTCTTGAACGCTGGCGCCAAGCCGGTAAAGCCTCGCAAGGTACGTGTCCCAAAGGGACAGAAGTGTCGCAAGTGCGGCGCTGATATGCGGTTTGTAGAGAACACCAATATTCTTGTTTGCACAGGAGATATTGGGATTACTGCTGAGGACGGGACTGTCAAGTCCATTCCTTGTACCAACAAGTTTATCTTTACGGTTGCAGCTTAAGCAAGATTAGACGTAACTTAACTGCTACGTTATGTGTGGGAACAAAAAAACAAAATCCCACAAAAATTATTTGACTTTCTCAAATAATTATGGTATAATGTTTTAAGAGTTAAAAATGAACTTTGAAAACTCAATATTTAACTTATCAGTTTAACTCGGTGCAAACCTACATGCCAGTAGGCCGAGAATCACTGAACTGGAGTCCTAAGGAAAAGGATACTTTTCTGATGAAGGCTTGCCTATCCTAGCGATATGACAAGGCGGAGGGAGAAACTCCCAATTCAAAAGAAGTGATGTATTAGATAAGACGCAACAAAAAGTCAGATTCTTGTCGTTGACGTAATAGACGCCTCATGCGAGGAAGAATCCTAGTTAGGATATGCGGGTGATGCCCATATCAGACCTAGGAAACATCAATAAGCCAATTCGCGGTGAACCACAAAGAGGGATGTGGGTATAAGACAAGTTTGCTGGAAAAGTAGCCCAAAACGCGATAACTTTTATATTTTAGATAACATAAAAGGCCAACAATGCCTTTCGAGATTATAATAAAAAGTATATTCTGAAAGGTGGGTGAAATTTGAGGGTAGACAATCCCTCCAGTATTATTCCTGGTGAGGCCTGCAAAGCCGATGACCCAGTGAAACGCTCAGGAAGCTCTAAGGTCGCTCCTTATTGCTCAGACCTGTTTGAACTGTGACTGAAAATTGTTGAAGTTGAAATCTAGCAAGGCGAAGGCCTAGACTACGATAAGTTAAATATTGAGTTTTTGAAGTTCGACTCCGTTTAAAGCAGAAGCTAGGAGAAGATGCGGTTAAGAGCCGTTTATGCTAATTGAGGATAGTGCCTCCCTGCATAATGCCTATACCAGGGGAACGGCGGTCATCAGATTTAAGTTTAGTATTAAGTATTAACTGTTTTGTGTTTATCTCACTCTTCGCTATAAGAGTAAGTTAGAACCGCCTGGTGCAAATTATGGGGTAAATATAAAACAGAAACATTGCGGGCGGGGGGTTGGTATTCCACCAGGGCTCATAACCCAGGGATAAAGCAGGTTCGATTCCTGCGCTATCGCGACCATTTTATCGAAGTTTTATCGTTAGGCATGTTTTGCTGTGGTACTTCCTTAGCTGGAACTCCACGGATGGAGTTGAGTAAGCCAAAATATAGCTAGGACGCTGGCCGCAAACCATACCTCCACTATATGAGTAGCCCTCTTAGGTCGAGCCAGCTATCTGTAAAATCCAGCTCTGTGGTATACTAAGACCCAACCCTTTGATTTGGAATCGCGCGGTTCCAGACTCACAAACATACCTAACGATAGCACTTCGGTGCTAGAGTGATTTATATCTTGATATAGTTCCCGACCCTCGGGTTTCGAACTCAAACTTGATTGAGTCCCGCCTAGTCTGACAGAATCCTAGGCGCAAAAATAAAAGACTGTCACAACTTAAACTATGGTTGCGGGATGCAAGTCCCTAGTTCATGGCAGATGCGGTCAAAAGAATCCACGTAAGTCAGGTGTGATAATGTAGCGCCAGGCGAGCATAGCGCATTTTTGGGATAAGTCATACCGGATAGCGCGTTAGTATTCCTACGGGAAGAGTAGAATCCGAGAGAACCGATAGTGAATAACAAAGTTCCAGTATGCGAGTGTGGGGTTAAAAACCAGGTTAGTTTAAGTTTATGGGCTGTGGGACTGCATGGAGTGGTCGCCTCTTTTGCAAGGAGGATAGCAGCAGAGTTCGATTCTCTGACGGTCCACCATATAAAATGTTTTGAGTAGTGAGATTGAGGGTTACTTCATACATCGGAAAAAACACCCTTATCGGAATTCTCTCAAAGCTTGAATTTTGGGGAATCTGCGCATGGCGCGCAATCCGGCATCTAGTCGGAGTCTGAAAAGACATATTCCTTATCTAGGATTCTCTTACGCAAGTAAGTAGTAAAGTATAAAGCTACTTCATACTTGGTTCGATTCCAAGATTCCCCACCACATAAACTATATCTCCTGAAAGGAGAAGATAATGAAAGACCAGGGTGAGTTTTACATTTGTCCGGAGGCTGGCTTCTAGTATAGACAACTATATTAGGAGGTATGATGAAACCAATAGCTAAAAAATACCAAACAAAAGATTGGTATAGAAATCGTCGTTGGCGTGCTAACGATAATTCAAAAGATTGGAAATCTCAATATCCAGAAGGATTTAAGATTCGTGCTAATCTTTCTTATTATCCAAAAAAAGAGGCTCGGGAAAGTGCCAACCGAGCTGTTCGACGTTACAAAGGCATGCTTCCCGCAGGATGCACTTATAAAAAAGTTTGTGATGTTGTATGGGAAGTTTGGTAGATTGTCCAATGTGCGGAGACCCAGTCGCGGAGGGTGCCGATTTAGGAGGTATGTTACAAAACAAGCTCCGCACATTAATTAACTAAATAAATTTGAGTTGTGAACAGATGAGTTACTTCAACTAATTTATAGCTGGTCTAACTTCAGCAACAAAACCTCTCTGTAATTTTCTCTAAAATTATCATCTTATGTATTGTAAATCAGATATTTGCCTCTACATAAGAGACAATCTTATATACTTAATTGTGTCAATGAGATTGTTTTGCTATATTTAGGTAGCAATTTTGCTATCTAAGTCACCAACAGAATGGAGAAAGAAAATGGCAGGAAAGTATTGTGCGGAATGTGGTCAGGAACTTCCTCAGATTAAGCCGACTCATATTGTAGCTATTCTAGATATGAGTGGAAGTATGATGGGGACGGCAGCAGAAGTAATCAACTCATTTAATAGTTTTGTGGATGAGCAGAAAAAGATTGAAGGTAAGGCTTCGGTCTCACTGATTCTTTTTGATACTGCTTTTGAAATGCCTTATGTGCGGCGACCACTACATAATGTCCCTAAGTTGACAAACAAAGTCTATGCACCAAGAGGATGCACTGCTTTATTTGATGCTATCAATTTAGGAATTACAGAGTATTTCGACAAAGATAGAAATGAAAAGACTATTTTCGTAATCATCACTGATGGTGCGGAAAATGCTTCTCGAATAGTTAGAAGTCATGCAGATATCAAAAGAAAGATTTCCACTGTGCGTGAGCATGGAGCGGAATTTGTATTTATGGCTGCCGATGAGGCAAGTTTTGCTCAGGGTGCCGCCATTGGAATTCCTTCAGGAAATACTTTCTGCTATGATAGTGTTGGATATAGTGGAGGTATCAAAACTTTGAGTAGTAGTATGGGCACTTATAGAACAAGTTCAGCTGCTAGTACAAATTGTTTCTTCGTTGACACAAATGCTAATAAGAATATTAACGTTCTAGACGATTCAGTTGTATTAACAACTACATCTGGAAAAGATAGTATAAATGCGAGTGTTGACCAGTGGTAGGTCCCCTGCCTTCCAAGCAGACGTGGTAACACATGCGAGTTCGAATCTCGTCACTCGCTCCAAAGATTAAAATATTTACAGTGGTGAGTATAACAGCTACTTCATAGGAAAACCGGGGCTGTAAAGGCGTGAGAGTTCGAATCTCTCTAGACACTGTGTCAGTGTCTATGGCGGAAATGGCAGACGCATTGGTCAAAAAGACTCTGTTATCAGTAATTCCCTGAAAATATGATTTGTGTTGCGTGGTGAAGAATGCGGTTACTTCATCTGAATCTATAAACTTCTGATATATTATACACCGTATCTAGAATTCCCGCAACCTATATAAAAATAAAAGACATAAAAGGAGATACCCTCTTGAAAGGAGTGGTGAGCGTGGCAAACGTAAATGCAGTACGTACCCGTCCAATGAATCAGGACGTAAACAAGGCAGGTGGAGTTGGATACTCACTAAGCGCGAAGAGTGAACTCGTTTCTCTTCTACTTACTTCTCTTGCAGAAGATAAGTATTACGAGAGGGCAGATGCTCAGACTACTCGTTTAATGGGACTTATGGGTCAGGTAGACCCACTTTTTGCAGCTAAGGCCGCAATCTATGCTCGTGACACTTTTGGTATGCGTTCTATTACGCACCTTGCGGCGGCAGCCCTTGCTGGAGCAAGCTTCCCTGAGAAGAGAGCTTTCTATCGTGCAGTAGTAGTTCGTCCAGATGATGCTTTGTCTATTCTTGCTGCTTATGGAGTAGATGGAAAGCCTATTCCTAATGCTATGAAGCGAGGAATCGCGGATAAGCTGGCTGTATTCAAGCCAGAAACTCTTGCTAAGTACAAGAGTACAGATAGAGAGGTTAATATGTACGATGCTATTAACCTTGTTCACCCTAAGTCTGCGGCAGTTAATGCCTTTATGAATGGCACTATTAGTTCAGCAGATACTTGGGAAGTTGCTCTTTCTGCCTCCAAGGACAAGGCTGCGTCTTGGCGTTCTCTTGTTCTAGAGAATAAGTTGGGAATTATGGCGCTTTTGCGCAACCTTCGCAACATTATCGAGAACTGCGAACGAGATTCAGAGGTTATGAATGCAGTTGCAGTTCAGCTTACTGATACTGATGCGATTATGCGTTCTCGTCTCTTCCCTTACCGTTTCCTTGCGGCTTACCAGACTTTCATGGGTAACAACCGTTATGGGAGTTTCGGAGTGCGTGCAGCGACTGCTCCACAGAAGATTCTTACTGCAATTAACCGTGCGGCAGAAATCTCTCTTGTAAATGTTCCCGAGTTGGAAGGTTCAACCGGACTTCTACTTGATATTTCTGGTTCTATGCATACGACTATGAGCGATAAGTCTCAGATGCGAATGGTAGACGCAGGTGCGATGCTTGGTGCAATGCTCTTTAAGAAGAATCCAGATTCAGAACTTGTGAAGTTTGGAACTCACGCTCGCAAGTTTAGTGTGAATGCAGATATGCCTCTTCTTGAAATTGCTAAGTTTTTTGCCACTGGTGATGGACTCGGATGTGGGACTAACCTTCCTTCCGGATTCGATGCTCTTAGTGGAAAGCATGACCGTGTGATTATTGTTTCTGACATGCAGACCTGGATGCGCTACGGCGGGCAGCGAGTATGGAGTGGTTATAATCGTCGCACAGGAGCCAACTCCTTCGGCTATGAGATTGACCTTGGTGGTTACGGACAGACTGCTCTGCAGAACCGTGATAGCCGAGAGTTTCATCTTTCAACTATCTCTGACAAGGTGTTTCTTGTCATGAATGGTCTTGAAACTGGTGGAGCGGGACTTGTCGAGACAATCGAGAAGGTTACGTTTTAACCATAAAACTATAGGGCACAGATTGAGAAATCAATCTGTGCCTCTTAGATAAAATATTGCTTATTGACATTCACAAAAATTTGTGATATAATAAGCGTATAAGGAAATGAGAAATACATTTTATCTGCTCGCTTAACTCAATGGCTAGAGTTTCGGTGTTACATACCGAGGGTTGGGAGTTCGAGTCTCTCAGTGAGCACCATATGGTCTATTAGTGTACTGGCGCGCACGACACCCTGTCAAGGTGTAAGAACGAATTCAATTTTCGTATAGACCGCCATAATAATAATTGGGAAGGTAGCAGACACACACTGAGTAATTGGGGTGTATATGGTAATAGGGGCTACTACGGAATCACAAGTGTTGTGGGGTGATTTCAAAATCCTGCGGGAATGCAGGTTGGTGGAGGCGTGGTACTAGTACCACCTCAATTTTGGGCTTAAGATGTAGATAGAAGGATGCGGGATGCAATCACTATCGGTCCACCGCTGTGGGAACATATGACATGATAAGAAGGGGGCGCAGTCCGAATTGTTCGGAACTCCGGTTCTTATCCTGTGGCTGGCAGAAAATATCCAGTCTGAGACTCAGCCTTTTGTCATCTGTTAGGAGCATGAGTCGAAAAAATGATAACGGGTGAAACAAGTGACTTGGATGTTAGATGTGACCGATTGAAACATCGACAAAATTAGGTCTGATAGGCGACTAAATATTTGGCCGGAGTGGAGCTTACATATAAGCAGGCCTGGTAGCTGCAACCACCAAAGCCGCAAGGCAGCGCCTATTAAATTTTGGGACAAAGTTGGATAAACTATCCCAAAGAAACTACATGTATAGTAGAAGAAATAAAGGAAATAGGAGGTCTACTATGCAATCAACAATCTATCAAGTTATTAATTTAGTCAACAACAAACAGTATATTGGACAAACTACTCTCACTCCTGATCAACGATTTGCTCGACATATTGTTGATGCAAATAAAGGTTCTAATTTTCATTTTCACATGGCAATTAGAAAATATGGAGAAGAGAATTTTACCATTAAAGAAATTGAAACAATCGAAGGAGACCAAGAAACAGTAGATATAGCTGAAATATATTGGATTAATAAACACAATACTTATCATAATGGATATAATTCTACATTAGGAGGCAAAGGGTTTTGTATTTATGATTCGGAAGTAATCAAGATTGCCCTTGAAGCAGGAGAAAAAGTAAAAGAAATTACAAAAAAACTTGGGTGTTGCGAAGAAACTGTGCGGAAGATAGCTAGAAAGAATGGGATTACTGTTGATAGAGTCTACAAAGAAGAAGTTCAACAGTATGATAAAGACAATAATTATATTCAATCTTTTGAATCTCAGGCGGCTGCGGCAAGATATTTAGTAGAACAAGGAGAAGCAAAAGGTCAAGCTTCAAGTGCGACTTCTAAAATAAATGAAGTTGTGCGAGGGAAAAGATCAACGGCTTATGGATATAAATGGAAAAAGAAATGATAAGGACTAAATAAGGAAGAAGATAGCAGCCACCGGGCCGGTGTTAGGAAAGAATTTCGCTACCTTAGCTATCTTCTTCTTTATCTAGTTCTTATCAATGGGCTTATAACTCAATGAATAGAGACTTGGACTACGAATCCAAAAGTTGTAGGTTTGAATCCTACTGGGCCCACCAAATGCGTTAAAAGACCAATAGAGTCTTTTTGATAAAGAGATAAAAGAAGAAAGAATGAGTCGATTTACTATGGCAATTCTTGCGGTAGTGACGCTTTTTGTTTTGATTCTAGGAAGTTGAAACAGCGAAGCAGCAACTTGATGCCGCGAAGTATCAGGCAGAGGCTAACTTGAAGCGAGCTGATTCTCTTGCTAGTAAGGGTGGTATGGCAGCAGTTCTTGATGATGCTGTTAAGTCAGGTAAGGTTACTTTTTGGGTAGTTAATGGTCAGGATTTAAACATCCCGACTCCAACACCTGGTAAGTAATATTAATATGCGTCTATAGCCCAACTGGAAAGAGCGAGAGGCTTCTATCCTCTAGGTTGTGGGTTCGAATCCTACTAGGCGCTCCAACAAATTCTATACACCAAACAAAGGAGTATGTAATGCACGATGTTCTAGATTCGGATTTTGAACCCTTTGAGAAGTTTTCAAAGAAGGCTCCTAAGACAGGTAAACCTTCGAATCCAAGAAAGAGTGACCATCTAATTAGGGCTGCTCGAAAAGAGAAAGAGAAGGTTAAACAGGCCGTTCTTGAAGAGTCTGAATCAGAAGAGTAAGAATAGGGACACCATATCCAAATGGTGTCCCTATTTTTTATTTGTTGACAAAAAAGAAAAAAAATGATACAATATACCTATCAGAAAATAACTATTAAAAAGGAGCCATAAATGTTTCAGAAGTATGACATTAAACTTATCGGTATTATCCTTGCATGTGTTCTTGCTTTCGGAGGCGCAATATTTCTAGGGGCTCAGTCTACTCGCAACACTGCAATTTCATATGAAGAGCAAGTG
>Ga0302286_10000472_pt1 | contig 33076 bp, 29 predicted proteins | sample III_Fen_E2_3_FD_198765 | JGI IMG/M metagenome (GOLD analysis project Ga0302286, IMG submission 198765) | Peat permafrost microbial communities from Stordalen Mire near Abisko, Sweden - III_Fen_E2_3 | ecosystem: Environmental > Terrestrial > Soil > Wetlands > Permafrost | place: Sweden: Abisko...
CATTCACGGAGAAATTCCCGTTGATATTCGCATGATGTTTTCTCGCCAACTGGATGATCACGCACCCATTGCTCAGCCAGCCCAATTACAGCATGGTGTTGTAGTACAGGTTGTGTTTTCACAGGCACATCCACAGGCACATCCACACCCACAGGCACATTCACATTCTTGATAAATTTCTGAACAATATCAGGGTGTTCTACAAGCCCATACCATTCGATGAAAGATTCAGCTTCAACGACCGCATGGTAATCATCGTTACTCTTCACAATCATGCACCGGTCAGCATTTATTTCTCGCTTATTCTTGAGCATTTTGGTTATCAATATGACGCCGCTGGATCCCAAATAAGTTTGCGAGTGTGTCCACATCACAGCAACTGAAATTCCCTCCGTGTTAACGGTTTTACCTGTTTGCATCGCAACCGGAGTGAACGCTCCGAAGTTTTTTCGTTCCGCCGCCGCGGCCATTACAGCACCATGATGGATGTATGTGTAAAAGGTAGGGCATGCTTCAAGAACATATTGTGCTTCACATACATGTATGCGCGCGCCAATTACACCATTGGTCAACAATAATAAATAGCGTGTCACTAGTTTGGCAGACCGTGGAAGATCCTTATACGACAGATACACCACGCCGGTTTTAATATTAACATATACACTAAAATGTATACCATGTATCGTCAACTTGGTTAATTCGATGATACAAGATTCATCACCTGCTTCTGTAATACGGTCGGAGATGCTCGGGTAAAATGTCTTTATGTTGTCGATTACATGGGTTGCAGTCGCTAACGAATATGCGTGGCCGTGCACCACATGTTCATATGATGATGATACCACATCACCGAACGCTCGCTTTAACGAGTCCACGCAAAGAAATGTCTGGCCGTCGCGCACAAACAAGGGGATATTATCGCCGCGATATGTAATAGCTCCAATTATTTCCATGTCAGCGCCAGGTATATATTGATCATAGATATATCAAATTCAATTACTTTGGGCTGTTGCGCCTGAGGCCTAACGCCATACGAGGTCACGACGCGCAGTGTTGTGCGAGTACATTTGATTTTCGCACACAATATATGTATAATGGAGATCCCACGTGATGTAATCTCCCAAATAGTACAATGGTACACAGGCCGGCGAATGACATTATTACTCGTGAGTAAATGGGTGGCCACGGTGGCGATAACATGCGTTGACATCGACGATGACACGCACATATATGGCTGTGTTATACCGGTACGTAATGTGCGAACCGTCGACACATGCGGTGAACGTAGCATCGCCGAGATTCTATTTCTTAATCCGCTGCGCTTGTGCATACGTGGTACACGCCTATACGATACCATGCCCACCCGGTTAGTCAAACTAATAACATCTTTGCATGCAGTACCATATTTGCATAATCTGACCACGCTGACATCGCTTAACATAACCAGCGGAAAAACAGATGAGCCGATCGATTTGACCGCACTTATACACTTACGTAAACTAACCACGTCGTTGCCGGTTCACATTGATGGTCTTGCGCTAGTTGCGTTGCATCTCGAAGAAGTAGAGTTAGCCACAGTTACATGTACAACACTGCGCAAGTTAATCGTAGAAAATGCTACACCACCGGAACTCGCGCCGCAAATACAACTCGACGAATTCAGATTCAGCGCGGTAGAAATCCCCGAGAGTTATCTCGAGCACACGCGAACACTATCTCGTTTATGTGCCGATGATTCAAAGGTGCCAGATGGGTTTTATAACCTACAACTATGCAAATTTGATGCATGGCGTATTCCAACCACGAATATTTCCGCGATCGCATGGACAAGTTTGCAACGATTAAAATGTTTCGATACAACACCCGCGATAACTTCACCCTGTATCATGTTGACAGCGTTATCCACTAACAATGTTACTTGGTTTCGCATTCACAAGGCGATGTTTCCCGCGCTCGTATCATTGAAATTAAACAGCAATGACATCATTGACAGTGATGTCAGCGACTTAACCACGTTGACACGGTTACAGTTACGCCCCGGCGCAACATGTAACAGTTATACCGGAGCTGCATTTCGTAACCTGGTATCGCTGCGGTCGTTACAATTTTCGCATAACTATGTCGTTGAAGCGCGCGGATTAAGTCACCTAGACAACTTAACAACACTAGATATTGTCTGTACACGGATCAACGAGTCCTGGCTTTGGTCAGCATTTGACCGACATCGGTCACTTTACGGCGTGACTACGGCAAATCCATTACAACATGCTGCACGCCGTGGATTTGCATATTTTTTTTACAATAACAAATACAATATCGAATCGAGCCCTATTATAAAAAAATATCACCGCAAGTATAGAATTAGCAACTAGCAACTAGTATGCAAACGGTACTAGCTGGATTTAATGTCGATAATCCAATTGGCGTTATTACTACATCTACCGGGTTTTCCGTACCTGGATCCATGTCTGTTGGAGATTATCAATACGTTGTAACTTATGTGTCGCTGTTCGGCGAAACTCACCCGTCCGCCGCATCAGCTAGTGAGTTTAGTAACGGCAGCATGAATTTAAGCAATATACCCACCAGCGATAATCATGAAGTCATCGCTAAGAAACTCTATAGATCACTTGTCGATGACTTTAGTAATTTTTATTACTTGGCAACGATCAGTAGCCGTACTACAACCTATTTAGATCTCATCGCGGATGCCAATCTCGGCGATGAAGTCCCTGATACAAACACCGCATCATCTAGCCAAATATGTAATGGTGTGGTAGGATTCTCTAAGCCAATCGTATACAGTACGTCAAATATAACTGCAGCAGGGTCAACAGCTGCCAGCGCCACCGTACTTACGACCGAGAACTCGTATGTCAACGTTCCAGTTGATCTCAACGGAGTCATACTCCCGCCGATTAGCGCGGTTATAATTGGCCAACGTTTTATTGTCGCTAATAACAGCGCAACTAACCGGCTAAAAATATATCCATCACAGCTTAATGAAAGCGTCGGAGGCGGATCCGCCGGCGTGCCATATGTGCTTGACGCTGTCACAACACGTAGTTTTATAGCAGCCGACATCAACACGTGGTCGATATTCGCAAATCCGGGCGCCGCACTCTCGCCGGGTTTGGTTTCTATTGGTAATCTCGTAACAAGCGGAAATGAAATAATATATACGACCGCTACAAACATATATGCAACCACGAGCATATCGCCTGCCGGTAGAAGTTTTATATCCGCGAGCAATATAACAGAACAACAATCGGCGTTAAATCTAGAAGTAGGAATAGATGTACAAGCGTATTCCGCAAATTTAGCATCGCTTAGTGCCATTGGAAACCTCGGCGCGGGCCAAATCGCATATACAACCGGCGCAGGATACTCCAATACAGCCTTGAGTTCATACGTAAGAACATCAGTGCTCGCATGTACTGACGCAACCGCATTCAGATCGGCCATTAATCTTGCTTACTTGCCCGCAGACACCAATGGCGGGTTTAATCTTAGCAGTGACAATGTTGTTGGCCGGACCACCGCGATGACACTTACAAACAAAACCATAAGCACGGGCGCCGGCGGCAATATTATTACATTGGGTGCCGGTACATCTCTTTCTGGTATTCCATTTAGTACCGCCGGGAGTACATCCGAAGGCAATATATTAACTGTAGTAGGTGGTACATTGCGATTACAGGCACCCGTCGCAGCCGGAGATGTAACCGGCCCGAATGCTTGCACTGACAATGCGATCGTCCGATTTGACACAACCACAGGGAAGCTCATCCAAAATTCTGGGGTGCTTATCAGCGATACCAACAACATTACTGGGGTACTTGGTCTCAACGCAACCACACTCAATGCAACCACACTTGTAGCTAGTAACATCACCGGAGTAATAAATACTGCGGCGCAACCCAACATTACGTTGGTCGGCGCATTGACATCACTTGCTGTAACTGGCGCATCTGTGTTATCTGGTGGTGCCACTGTACACGGGGGCGTGGTCCCAACAGGTCACACATTGACACTTATTGACTCGCCTGTTGCCGGAACTGATGCGACCAATAAGGCATATGTCGATGCACTTGTTTCAACTGGAGCCGCGCCATTACTCGCTGCAAGTGCAGCAAGTACGACTGTATTACCAAATACTCCCGTGTATAGTTCCGCCGCAGGCACGCTTACTGCAACTGGTGCCGTCATTGCACTTACTATTGATGGTGTGTCAATAACCGCCAATAGTGGCCAGCGAATACTCATAAAAAATCAGGTCGATCCGAGACAAAATGGAGTATACACACGAACGGCAAACAGCGGTGGTAACTGGCAGCTTACGCGGACTACTGATTTTAACACACCGCCTATTATAGCGCTTACCACGATTTTTACGTCATCTGGGTCCGTAAATATAAACACAACATGGTCTTTGCAAGCTACAGTTACGCAATTTAATCCACAGCTCGCAACACCCGGCAGTAGTGATGTTATCTGGGTGCAAATCAGCGGCTCACAAAACCTACAGCCGGGCACCGGAATGACACAAACCGGGAATATGTTTAATGTCAACGGAACCGCCAATCGGATATTAGCGAATTTTACGTCTATTGACATCGACCCTGGTTATATTGGACAAACATCGCTTACAACACTAGGTACTGTAACAACTGGATCGTGGAACGGGTCACCAGTCGGTGTAACATATGGGGGTACAGGACTTGTTGACCCGGTAGCAAATAATGTACTTGTAACTAACGGTAGCAGTGCATTCACGACCAAGATTAATCCCAGCGGCGCTTTTGTTGGTACCACTGACACTCAAACCATAACAAATAAAATAATAGACGCTGGCCGCATTAATACAGCGACTAGCGTGTTCGCGAATAGTAATGTGACCGCGAGCACATTGACACTGAACACGTCGGCACTTACAACCACTCGTATATTGTCCGTACCTGACGCCACTGACACACTGGCATTGCTCGCCACCGCGCAGACATTCACTAATAAAACTATGACTGGTACAACAAATAATCTGATCGCGAGAGCATTATGGACTAACTCAGGGACAAATAGCGTATCAACATATGCTTCACCCAATCCAACATCCGGCCAAGTACTTACCGCAACTGGCGCATCAGCCGCTACATGGCAAACATTACCGGCGACGGGGTTTAATCCATCGCGTACATTATTCGTTTACAAAACCGCGCCGAATGTATCACCGAATTGGTCGAGCTTTACTGCGGCGCTCGCCGACGCGGTTACAATGACTCCAACCGACATTAATCCGGTGCTCATTCAGGTGTTGCCGGGATTATATTCTGAAGTAAATCCTATTACGGTCCCGGCGTTTGTTACGATTACGTCGCTGACCGGCGCTATGGGCGACGTTACATTACGACCGGCCGCGCCCGCAATCGCGTCTCCGATGTTAATCACCGCAGGAAATACCAGGCTAAATGGGTTTATCGTTGAAAATCACGACGGCAGCGGCGGATTCGCAACCGTCGGCATTTATTCATCCGGAGTCGCAGGATTAATTGATCTATTTGTATCAATGGTGTCATCCAACGCATCACAATCGTGTTTTCAAATCGTAGGCGGTGGAACAAAATACAGTCATTTTGTATTGTACAAGTTTTGCGTTGCACAAGTTACTATTCCTGGATTGACTGTTACATCTGGTTTTGATTGTAGTGCCGGCGGTTCTATCAGTGGAGTTGACGTAACAGCGACCGGATTCTTAATATTTGGGTTTACCGGCATACTTACTAATGGTGTATATGTACGCGGCGACACATCGACCGCCGATATGAATACATTGTCGGTGTCGTTTTGTACTAATGGTGTACGATGCGGTGGTGGTACTACATCCAACTCACAATCAGAGTATCCGTATATTAAATGCACAGGAGCCACCGTTTCGAATATTTCTGGGGTTAGTCTCCTAATGGAAGAAAAATCCGTAGTTACAATCTCCGCGTTTAACACCGATGATTCAACCGGCCTATACCCCAATCAATTGCATCTTACAATAAATAGCCCTGCTCTTCCTGCCGAGCCAAATGTATTACAAATGATGTCAGTACTTTCACGAAGTGACAAAGTATCATTTGGAGGGGCTGGTGTAGTTAATAATCCCCCACGACTTATTGGTTTTGGTATCAGCGATATTCCAGGAAATCCGCTAAATCGTTTTCAGGGGGGTGTATGCGTTGGTAGCCCTGTTGCCCAAGCAGATTTTTCCGCAGGTGAAGGAGGTGCGCATGGTATGGGCTTACGAGTTCTCGTGGCGACAAGTTTAGGTGCATTTACCGATATTACTAATAGTGTTAACGCGCCAGTTAAGGATCCGATCGCCGTAAATGTCGCAAGTGTAGCCGCGATTGATTTGGCATCGGCGCCTAGTACTATTGATGGAGCCGTACTAACCTCAGGTATAACTAGAGTATTAGTAAAAGATGGTAGCAGCGTAACTCCGGGAACAACATCTGTGGACAATGGAATATATATTTGGAACGGCACCGGCGTTGCAATGACACGATCTAGCGATTTTGCAGCCGCATCAAGACGTAATTTTAATACTTGGTTTATGGTCGATACCGGAACAGTTAATTATGGCAGTGCATGGAAGATTGACGCGGCAACACTTGCACTTACCACCACTGTAATCGTCGGAACCACAGCATGGGGTGTTGTTGCCCAGTCCGCCAAAATGTTCCCAGCGACCCCCGCAATCGGGGACGCATTTTATATCGGGTCGAATTTGCTGATGAAATTCCCTGGAACACTCATGAGCATGATTAAACCTATCACAACATCCAGCGGGTCATCAACTGGCGTAGTAACGTGGGAATATTGGAACGGATCAGCGTGGGTGACCTTGAATTTCATGAGTACGTTGGCAACCGCGCCGTACACAAATCGCGCTGACAAATCATTAGCTTTCGGCTTAGTTATTACAAATCCAAACACAATCGGATTAAATCAGCGATTCGGTAATATAAATTCTACATGGGCAACCACAACAATCAATGGTACACTTGCATATTGGATGCGAATACGAATTATTAATGCTGTATTAATTACTCAAGTTCCGACGGTTACATGGGTACGCTTACACAGTAACTTTGCACGTGTTGGTCCCGATGGTTATGTTGAATATTTTGGAACTGCTCGCCCGCGGACAACCGAACCGATACAATTGGGAACTATGTTTAATGGCGGTATTGAAACGCCGACAAGTCAACGGTTAATCGGTGTTACATCGCCGGCAATCATATCGATTACACCATTATATGATGTTTTTGCAAATAATGTAACAGCGAGTCTTAGCTCCGTATGGAAACCGCCAATGGAGACCGACAGTTCATCAAATTTATTTGTGCGTGTTTCGGGTTCTATTAGTACTCCTGCCGGAGGTAATTTCGTCATGCAAATTAACTACGCGTTCATAGTCGCAAATGATGTAATTGGAAATACAACAGGAACAACCACGGCAATAGGCAAAACGGCGGTTAATTTTGTATTTGCGTCGCCGAGCACGGTGCAAGGTGCATACAATATTACGATACCTGTTAATATATCTGGTTTGGATCCCACCATACATACCGTATGGTTAAAATTATCACGATTAGGAGCGGATGCCGCCGATACTGCGACTGCAGCTTTATATATACACGCTGTTACATTTTCGACTGTAAAATGGTCTGCAGGCGAGTATTATTCATAGTAGGACGGACGGACGGACAGACGGACGGACGTTTACGGTAGCAAGTTTATAGTAAGTTTATAGCTTATTAGGTAACAATTAGGTATCAATTAGGTAACGCCCACACATATTTTTTTTGTTATATTTGATTCACGAGCGTCGCCAATCACATATCATGCAGGTGGCTCTATGGGAAATAATCCTGCAAAATACAACCCCATACGTGCGCTGGCAGCTATGTATGTGCTCGCAGTGGTTCAGCGTTCGCTGTGTCGAGGTGTCGATGCTACGCAATCTTAGTCTGCCAATATTTGGCGGATATACGCCGGAAGAGCAACGAATGAATCTATTTCTTGGATTCATGGTACACGGCAGTGGATATCCGCGCGCGAAGAATGTAAAACTGGCATACAATGGTACAATCAACGAGACATGGTTTCGTGATTATCATCTCATGATGAGACTGCGGCCGTCATTATCGTTATCACCGCATTTCTGCATATTGGCCGACGCCGACGTGGTTGAATTTGCAGTGTCAAAGTACACGATCGCATCGCATACTGATCGCGACAATACAACAGCGTGTATATGCAATTTAATACATCGCGGAATGTTCGACGCAGCCACACATATTCTCGATATTGCCCACGCGGGATGTGACGGCGATGAGTTTGTTGAGATGATCAGCGATGTGATGGTGTTCTCGGATGACATCAGTTACTATGACCGATACGTTATTTGGTGCTCCGACGTCATTCAGACAACAGCAAATTCGTACCGAAGTTGTCTATGCGGCGAAATACCGGCGGGTTTAACAACAAACATTACACATCGGCATATACACGCTGCAGCGTATGGTAATCACATTAATCTTGTCAAAAAAATATACTTCGCTGGTGCAGATCTACTAGCAGAAATATGGCAGCCGTACGAGTTCGGCTTAATAAATGAGGAAATATTCCGGTTTGCATGTGAACAGGAACCTGGCTCAATTATTACCGAGATGCTCGGGGGAGATGCCGATGCTTGTTTTAATATCGCAATGGATTACGTTACGGATACAGGACAGCTTATGTCAAAAATGCGACTATGTGATATTGATCAACTGGATGCCCTTATCCAGCGACATAAAAAACTCGGAAACACACTAACACACATTGAAAAGAAAAATATGCTGTCGAATGCTGTCCACGATGAAGAAATACTTGATTGTGTGTTACAACTATTGCATATAGGTACGTGCGCTGATATATATTATACCGCGATTGCATCCGCGGCCACATCACGATGCCCTGTCGCGATAATTAACAAACTTGTACTTGCACTTGGTGGCGCGCTTGGTAACGCGGCAAAATCATCCTAACCAGGTATATTTTTTTAGCGCCAGTGTTAAAAAAAATACTAACTAGCACCAGACTTATCATAGTCCAGATTTCGGCAGCGAATTAGTTCGTGCCGCTTAATACGAGTACCTGTAAATATTGCATATCTTAGGTTATTTAGATGCGTTATCCCATCAATAGTAACATACGTATTGGTTTCGATTGCAAGATTTTGTAATCGGGTCAGCGTGGCTAAACCACAGTTGGTAATCGGTGAACCACCCAGTGAATAACTGCGGAGTGCCAGTGAGGTCAGCGTGGTAAAACTGCAAAGTACATCATCAGATAGATCATTACTGTAAACATCCAACGTCGTTAGCGCGGTCAACATCGTTTTATGATCCCGCAGCCAAAAGTTATTATCAATAAGTTTTAACGTGGTCAATGAACATGCAAACATCGGCCCGAGTCTTCCACGATTGACACGTAATTCTTCCAACTGCGTCATTGTACCAATCGCATCCCAATTAGTCGCATGTTGACTCCCGTATAACATTAATTCACGTAGTTGTAGTTGCGCGAGAAATCCTCGTGGTAACCGTGAGCTTACGTGCAGCGATGTCAATTGTCTTGTACATGCGGTGTATTCCGTAGGTACATCACGATCGTACATCACGAGGGTCTTCAAAGATATACCTGCGGCGAGTATCGGCGTATGTTGTACACCCTTAAAGTACAGTTCTTGTAACGTTGTGCATGATATCAGCGGAACGTGTGCATCATTTATTACAAGCGTTTTCAGCGCGAGCATACTAATATCGATTGTACGATCCAATTTTAGTGTGCTAAGTTTTGTTAACGTGGACACAGATGTAATTGTGTCATTGGCTTTAATGTCAAGATACGTCAACGTGGTAAACATACTCAACTGTTCATTGCTCGTTATTGTTCCATATAATGTAAGTGATGTAAGCCGCGTTAAAGTGCCGCTGAAGCTGCCCCTGGAGCATATGTTTAGTACCACAGGATTAAGCTTTGTGAGATCATAATCACTCTCTTGTACATTTAGTTCATACACATTACATGGCGGCGCTAATATCTGGGTGTGGTCGTAGTTCGCCATATCGTATAATCTGACAAGATTGTCCAGTGTCACCCGGGCCACCGTTTTGCTCACAAGCAATAATGTCATAAGCGGCCCTGTGTATCTTCGTATTATTTCGACGATAAGCTCGGGCCATATGATAGTTGAACCATCCATTGAATATCGGCGCGGCAAATTCATATTTTTATAGTACCAGTTGCATGGGACATCATTAGCGAAATTTGATTTTATATACCATGTATGATATATCAGCATCACACCCACATGGACACAGATTATTACATAGCAGGAGTGTTTAATTATTCACAAACGAATATCCTTGTATACAAATCCAAATCCAACAACAAGATATGGTTAGACAGAATTTCTGCAAGAAAGGCATTTACTATGTGGTGGGCACCCACAAGAATGCCAAGTCAACCAAATGAACTGATCGATCTCAATGACATAATATCAGCTAAATCAACCGTGGGTCTTACTACATTGATTACCTATGCGATAAGCCAATCCTATATTGTTCCACTTGCATCTGTGTACATTGGCGGTGTTCTCGTTAACGCGTATGTGCTTGCGGCGAGTGATAAATTGTCACCGACAGTGTATTTTGCATCCAATGACACTACATGTACGCGGGATCTGCCTCTGATTATTCAAGGCCAATACATCGGCACCGTCGCAGTCCGCGACCAGAAAGATATACCGTGTTCGCCGAATTATCCACCGTCACGGCGGTATGCGATAATTAATGCAGCCAAACAATTGTTGGCTTCACCGACCAACGAGTTCAATCCGGTGGTTGTTAAAAACTGGGATGGGTTTGACTTTATGCATTATTCACTAATTATATCTCATGATCCAGTAACCAAGCAAACATATTTTGGCGGCAATACTATTCATGCGATGGTGGAGGATTATGCCGGCGATACAAGCACCATTAACAGTGCATGGTACATGCTAGCTCGAACAAATTACGACGACTATTGTATGACAGTGGTACCAACTAAACTATTTCTGGAATGGTTTGAAGGTGTGGCATGCAATATTATGGTACAAGCGCTCACAGACGAGGTTCTCACATATATTAACCGCGTTGTTGCACCGGAACAACCGATTATCGAACCGTTGGTCATAGAACAACCATCACAGACAATCACACCAATCACGCCAACACATGATAGTTACTGTGATGCCGTAGTTAACCTCGCCGAGACCTGGACACGTAACCGCGCGCCAAAACACGACGAAGAAACAGCGGAGGAATACCAGCGGGCATTCCTTCGCGACTGCAGCGAAGCATACGCCGCGCTACTTGCTAACAAAACTGCATTTAAGATTACGTTTAGCTAGTATTTGCATGACCTCAACGACTAATCGCACCCCCACCTCCCCCCATTGGCATTCTTTTTTTTGCATATCGTCGATAACTTCGTAAAAAAAGCTTAACGTGTTTTTGGCGGGGGTGATTAGTCGCCGTGTGGGCACAAGATGAATTTCCGTTAATATAAGACAAATAAACACCAATATCTCACAAACATCGGGCGGCATGGCTATACCTGTATTCGCATTGTCAGCCGGATGTATCTGGCCCGAGGATATACTCGCGGAAATTATACGTCATTGGACAGGACCGCTCGTGACAATACTTACAGTGTGCAAGTTTACAGGTAGAAAAGCGCTTGATTGCCTAATATATGACTATAACGCGACTCCCTTACCCATAAGTACCAGTATTCTGGGGCCCATTTGTAATGTTTACAGATTATATGTGACACATCACACTGTCGGTGATCTCAAGAACTTAAATCCGGTTTCAATGCGTCCGTCGTATGGTCTGTCTTTACCAGCCGACGCGATCTTTCCGCGACTGCGCAAGTTAACATTGCGCGATGATGCTTATATGGATTTTGCGCGTTTTACATCAATTACTTCACTTAATCTTGATGATGTACACGCCAAGGCTAGATCGTTGACTATACTAACGCAGTTACGTAAGATACGCATGCAGCAAGTTAATAATATTGAAGGCATTGCGTTAGAATCAATAACCCTCTATCATGTTGATTTTCCGCTGATAACTTGTACTAGCTTACGCCGGCTTCATGTGTATGACATTGTAACACCGCCGACATTAGGTCAAAAAATATCACTCGATATTCTTATATTTCGCGGGAGTAATCTACCTTCCGCTTACATAAATAACACAAGATCACTAACCCGATTGCAATTACATAATGTAGCGGTACCAACTGGGTTTTTCGCGGGATTAACACAGCTTCGCGAACTGGACCTGGCTCACATATTTATTAATCCGGATGCATGTGATACGCTGTCCATGATGACGCAACTTAATGTGCTCAAACTACACGATACGTTATTTCCCGATATGCCCGTATGCAATTTAACATCGCTGGAAATAATTTCATACGACACCGGCTGGACAGTGACTAATGGCACCGCGTTAACAAAATTGACTTGCTTGTGCATGTACAGCGATTATCTAACGGATGATCTTGTGGAACATCTTACATCGTTGACGTCATTGGAGTTAGGCACGGAGGAGAGTGAAGTAGTTACGCAACTTACAATTGACGCATTTCATAATATGACCCGATTAAAATCGTTATGTCTTGAGGGTCATCACAACATAAGTCAAAACGATATCGACTTCGGATTAGTTCACCTCACCAACCTTTCTGACATCCACTCATCCGGCCATATATAGTTATATCGTGCTCATTCTTTTTATACTACCACGGATGCACATTTGAATATGAACTACGTAAAGTCAAACATGCATAACCGCCATTTTATCCACGGAATTTACACCAGTGACCGTGCATGCTATGCTGTAACTGACCTTGCATGCACAGCCATCGGTAAACCAACGATACAGGTTCCTATGCATAAGCTCGAGCGCGAGCTCACCAAACCGCGATGGGATGACGACCTATCACCGTTTGATGTAATTGTACAGATACAAAATAATGAAATCGAATCACACGATCACGCCGGCAGAATAACTCATGCGCAACTCAAATACCCGATAATAATTGACTCCAATTACTATATATTGGACGGTTGTCATCGCCTTGCCAAGTATTATTTGGCCGATGCGACCACGGTCGATTGCGTCATGTTGATGCCGGACGACCTCGCGTCGATTGCACAGTCGATCAATAACTTTATATAACTGTTTTTTTTGTGCTTGTGTGTGGTGGCGTGGGTGGTGGCGTGGGTGGTGGCGTGGGTGGTGGCGTGAGCACATTTGAATATGTTCGTCGAATGTTGTATATCATTAAGTTCATCGACACGATGACTGATAATCCCAATGATATGTCATGTTACTTCGAATGTGGGGCATATTGCTCGGGTACGCATATGTTTGATGTGCCAGAATTGGCGCGTGTCGCTAATAACAAGCCAGTGGTTGTCGTTGGCATTGATGCGTTGTCATATAGCTTATACGATACATGTTGGGAAGACGACTTGTCGCCGGTAGCCATTGTTTCACAGATACGTGCCGGTGTAATTGACAATGATCACGCCAGCAGGGTAATTCATGCCGAGCTAAAGTATCCAATAATCATCGATTCGCAATACCACATACTTGATGGTCATCACAGAATTGCCAAGTATTATCTTGACAACGCAACCGAGGTAAACTGTGTTATGCTGTTGCCGGACGATCTTGAGCCAATAGGGGATTATATCTTTGGATAATCATGCGTTTTTTGTGCTTGGGGGTCGTGGCGCTCCACGGGCACAATTTGAATATATTCACTACATTAATACATTATGTGGCAAGTGCTTGAGCTAGTTGCGTACAGCGAAACAGGCAAGTTTCGCAGTAGGTTATGCCAGCTATCATCGCATGCAAATACACTCATGCTGACGGTGTCATCGGCGTGCAGCCGCGTATTTACGCAATATAACAACTGCGTAAACTGTCGACGTAACAGCACCGACCGTACAAAACCACATGCTTGCAAGCGCTACTGTAACATATCCCGCGAGGAAAAAGCCGCAATTGCGCTGGATTATCATTTGATGGTACGTCTGAAAAATCCCAAGCTATTAGCGGCGCGGTTTGTCTACGGCGTGACCACCTATAAGACGCAATGCGAGTTATTGGCATCTAACTCGGAGATCCTTACCGTAACGCTACAAAAACCGCTACGTACGGCGCCACACTGTCCTGATGTTGCTGCGCTACATGAAATATATCATACGCATAGGTTATATATGCGTAAATACGCAGCGTGTTATGCCGGCGATATGTCTGCCGTCGACAATATTATTACACAACCAGCATCATATTACTCTTCCGAGTCCGCATATTTGTTCAGGATGGCATGCACACGCACCAACACTAATATACTCGAACGTTTCATCACACGCGTACACGTGGGGCGATGGTATACGCGTGTGATGTCGCCGTCGGCGTTCCTGTGTTTGCAATATCATAAAAAACGAGTTCTAACCCAACAACGTGGAATCCACGGAGTATTATACACTGTTGATTTGCGTGACGATTCGGCATAGTTACGAAGTAACTATTTTTTTTATTCGCGAATATATACTTGCGCTTGCACATCATGTCCACATTACAATGCGTCGCTGTCGTACTTATCTTAATTGCATTATGGCAATACACTAAACCGGCCGAAAAATTCGGCGGAGAAGCTCCACGTCCATATACCCCAAATATCGTTGGACCTGCCTGGGCTAAACTCGGTGGAATGTCTATGTTCGAAAACGCCGACACACCTAACCGCGCTGGTACACTTCTTCAACGAATGGGAATGGAAGACAGCGGAAACAGAGCCAATGCCTCAGAAACATTACGTAATCGTGACTCCGGAATCGGCCGTGGTACTAACTGGACTCGTGCCATGAATTTCTAGACGTGCTCATGCGGCGAAGCCGTGCTGCGCGGCTCGACCTGGTCGTTTGATGCCGTGCCGGTTGCACCACCATGTCAGGCCTTCGCATAGTAGTGCACATGCTGATTAATATTTTTTTTGCAGGTACAGTCTGCAAAAAAAGAGAGCATCTGGTAAACAACATGCGCCTGGACCCAGTGCCATGCATTCTTAGATTTTTCCATCAGCTCCATCAACAGGTTGGTAAGTCGAAATATATTGAGAGTTTTCCTCCATATGAAGCGGTTTTTCAGCCGCGGTAAAGAACTCGCCTTTGCCAAAAGTACCATCGGCTTGCGGCCCGAATACATCAACTTGGATCATTCCGTCAGGAACCTCGTAATCTTGCTTAATCGCAGCAGCTTTAGCCTTGGCCTCAGCAAGTGCATCTTGTTCTTCGCGTGTTAACATCTTCTTACCTCCGAGTTCACGAACGGCATTCATTGTTTTCATGTAGTCCTTAATACCAGGTTCATCCGGGCCGGCCTCTTCAATATTTTTCTTTTTCTCAGTCTTGGCTTTCTTCTTCATAAGATCTTCGCCAAGTTTGTGATCGGCCTCGAGTTGTGAATGCATAAGACGTAATACCTCGGTGTTCTTGTTGTAGTATTCAACAGCATCTCTGTTTTCCTTGAATGGGCCAATCAAGCTGACAGCACCAGATTCCACGGCGAATACGTCAGTACGGAACTCCTCACGATGTTGAACACGATAATTTGCAGCTTCTTCGGCCGATTTGTGAACACCATGAATAACGACTCCGTATTCAATGTCAGCACGCTCGCTGTATAACGCCTGCGTACATTTACGTAATTGTTCATAGTGATTAACAATGTAACGATCAAGCTGATGGAAAGCCTCAGCAGGTGGATTAATCTTGTAAGCATTAAGTGTATCTGCAGCGGCAAGCGGTTCGACAATCACGGACATATCCTTTGCGGACTCGGTCAACTGCACGTATTTCTTGATTAAGATTCCCTGTTGATCTTCCGTGGACAGCGTTGGGTCGTTCAATATTTCAACACATGTTGCAATTGCTGCGGACGCCTCAAGATTTGCTTGATAACCGGTAAGTAAGTGCCCGCGCATATATTGAAACATTGCCTCGGGCTTAGCATCGAGTGCCGCAGTGACCTTGGTTGCAGCAGTGGCCATAACTGATAAATCCGGTTTTTCACGTCCTTCGACATGGGCGCCACGAAGATGTCTATCTGGATCGTATTCGAAATTACGGTTAAGAAACTTATCTATGATCGTCTTGGTTGTTGCAATGATAAGCTTGTTTCTGGCTTCATGTTGTGTTGCTAGTTTAGCACGTTCTCCATCGGTAGTTGCCTTGGCGAGTGCACGTTTGTGGTTGGCCAATTCCTTGGCAAGTTCGGCCTCAGGTTCATATTCTTCCAACGTACGGTAAAGATAACCAACGAGCGCCGTCATTAAGAACTTTCTCATATATCTGTCCCGCCAGTTAACAAGCCCGATGTTTATGAAAGATTTTTTCTCACTGTCGTTACTACTAATTGTGCCGAGCGGATCTAACTCCCGACGTAATTCAGCAGCTTGTTCCAAATCAAGGTCGTGTACCTGAGATGGATTTTTAGCAACTGATGCGGCGAGTGACCGTAGACTCTCGATCTTACTAGTACTAGATTGCGCAACCGGTACAACATGGGAATTTGCGGGGGAATCTTGCATCTGGTTGGTATAAATCACAGCGAATTATACTAAACTTATGCGAAACTCTAATATAATTAGAGTTTGTACCCGGGTATACACCTAGCAACATGAATGCGACAACCTATGCGACGATCGAATCTACACACGCTAAAGTCATGGATAAATTTAACACGGCGGCGCAGGGATTTAACGCACTACCAGCTATTATTGCAGCGCCACGCAAAACCCGGGCAGTTGTCCCTGACCTAAATATAAACATCCGCCTGGACGAAATCGAAACAGCCCGCGATGATTATTCGTTGGCTATCGTTGATGTTCTCACGCGGTATTACAGTGGCGAACTGTCCGAATCCGCGGCGACTCGCGAATATTATCGCGTGTTAGCCGCAGGTAACCACGTTGCAGCGGCTGATCGTCATATTCAGCGACTAATATCAATTTGCACAACATTACGCGCCGGTCACGACCATGCGGCCGTAGACAAAATCCTCGCTGACTCACGCAGTGTCGCCGCGATTGTCATTAACAGTGTCATCGAAAAGAAAGCCTACGAAATCTGCAAATGTGGCTCGCGCATGGATGTGCGGCCGGAACACAGTGACCTTGAATGCCCACAATGCGGACGTCTAAAGGAACTCCAAGGCACTGTATTTCGCGATGAACAATTTCATGCGCAAGATGGCCAAAAAACTAAACACGGCGGTTATGATACCAGCCGACACTACAAATTTCATATCGAACGTCTCCAGGCGCTGGAAAATAAGACGTTTGATGACGCAGTAATCACCAAAATCGAACAAGTGATCCGCGATGATGGCTATGATCGGCGCTTACTTGACTGTGAGCGAATGCGCGGCATACTCCGCGATCCTAGAGTCTCAATATATGGCAAGAATAATACCATTGTCAAGGGTACCAAGTTGAATGACCATGCACCGCTGCTTGTTAAAATGTGTGGCGGGCCGGCGCCACCACTGCTTAGTTTTAAGGAAAACCAACTTGCGTCACTGCGATTTAGCAAAATTATGGTGTTGTATGATCAAGTTGTCCCAGAGGGTGGCAATAAACCTTACTATCCATACTTTATCTACAAGATAATCGAGCATATGTTTGTTGGCGATCCCTCAAAATTCAGGCTTATTGATTATATCCATCTCCAGTCGCGCGATACAGTGATCAAGCACGACAAAATATACGAACAGATATGCGAGCTTGCGCATCCCGATGATGGTTTAGTTTATACACCTACGAATCGCTCCCTGAGATCCGGCCGATGAATCCGCAGTTATAACTATGGATATTTTTTGTATCGCTGCTACTTAAACGAGTGCGAAAAACGGTTGTTTACGGATGTTGTGCCGGGCTCCGCTTTAATTTCGTCGCAGTAATTCCACACATGTTGACTGCCGAACTGGAAATTATCGTGTTTCTCCGCGATGAATTTCTTAAATCCACCCTCTTCGCGCACCCAGGCGAGTTTTTGGAAGCGCTCCGTAGGCGTAAACGATGCGGCGACCGCGGCCTGGGCTTTACGTTGATCATCGCGTGTTAAATCATTGGACCCGCGCGAAAAGTATGCATTCGCCGATGGGATGTCAGTGAACATTGTAACAAAAGCATTTTTCTTAAGCTCGGGATCTAGTGCCTTGTCAGTGTGGCATGCGATCAGACATGTGATGTATGCCCACCTGCCTTGGTAGAATATCTTTTGAATTACCGGGTGTTTCTTCATGCGTTTAAGTTGGTCGGTACAATCGTCGAAAATAAGGAGAAGACGCGGGTTCAACGTCGCGTATTTAATTGTGAATCGCTCTTGTTCAGTCAACTTGAGCTGTTTTAACGCGGCGGTGTTACGCTCGATTGACTTACGGATCATCATCGTGATCAACTTCTCGCATTCCGCTTCTTTGTCCGCGATCTTACTGGCATCGCCACCGCTGCGTTTCATCTCGGCCTTAAAATTAATCAGTTTTTGCCGGATTTCGCCGACCGCGGCCTTATATTGACATGTCGGTGAGATTTTGTCAAATACCGATTGTAATATCGCAGGATTATTGGCCTGTGTCATCACAGAAACCATTGCCTCTTGGCGCTCCCATATGCTAGTGAGTAAATTCTCAGTAATTTGATAGTGTATGCAAGGTAGCGGCACAAGCCCGCGATCATATGTATGATTTTGTCGATCGGTCGGACTAATTACAATGACCTGATCAACGTGATCGCGTATATTGTACATGGTGTGTACCATCACCGTAGATTTTCCGGTACCCGATGCACCCAGAAATATGCTAGTACGGTCAAGAAATGTCTTATAGTGGAACTCAAGCTCCGGAATATTAGTCGCGCTGCGGTCCATAGGGAGTACCTACACACGTATATATCCACACGTATATATCCACACGTATACATATACATGCGCGATAATTATCAACATGTAAATATACGCTACAATGCCACTGGATATCGGCGAATGTATCAATGGAGCGTCCGATATTATGATGCGCGCGCCAATGATGGTCGCAATAGCATCTAATCCTATTTACACCGCGATGACAATCGTATTTATCGTCATGTTGATCGTGCTGATTGTGTTCAGAGACACCAAGTCGGAGGATTCAATACTCGTAATGACGTTGCGTGCCGGCTTTTGGGTATTTCTGTCGACGCTTGGTATAATCTTCATGCATAATAAAATACTCACCGCGGACACAGAAGAACAAGCAAAGGGTTACGGCGGGTTATTTGATGAATCTACTCATCCAGACGCCGTACCTGTCATTATACCTAGCGCGCGACCAACACCAAGTTTCGATGTGAGTAAATTGTCATCACGACCACAACAGGCGCCACAACAACCAATTCAACAACCCGCAATGTCACCAGTTAGTGTAACTATTAGTGTTCCAAGTTCAGGAATGGTCTCGCAAACACAATAAAAAAAGAAAATTGTGTGTAATTGGGCGTGGGTGACGTGTTAATGCCGCGTTGGCGCGTTAAACAATCTACTTATTTTTTGTTCACGGCTTTACCTTTACCACGTACGGCTTGTTTACCTCGTGGTTGTTGTGGCGGCTGTTGCGCTGGTCGCGCTTGAGTTTTGGCTTGAGCACGTACCTCGGCGCGGTTGGCTGGCTTTGGTTGTTCTTCAATAGTAACGACCCGTTCAATCACAGCGAGGTTTTGTTTCAACCTGACGCTACCTTCAATGCTAAAAGCACCTTGTTTTTGGTGAAATTGGCAGCTTGAGTTAAGTACAATATATGCATTGAAGACTTCTTTAGTTTTCTCGGCGTTCTTAGCATAGAACTCGAGGAGGATATTTCTTGCCTCGAGGATTCGCTCGCAGTCATCCATGCTAAGTCCTCCCTTGGCATTTTGAGCAGCTCCAATAGATTGGTACACAAACATAACGGCGCTCACTCCGGCGTTGTCAAGCGGGTTGACGATAGGTTCTTCGACTTCCTCAATTTCATCTCCAGGGGAGACGACAATTTCTTCAGAAAGCTCTTCAATGTTATCTTGGGTAATGTCGGCCATGGTGATGTAGAATATCTAGCTCTGGGTGTAACTCTAATTAACATTATGCTCGCGCTTGTGCGGCAAAGCCGCACTACGCGAGCTCGACGCTAGCATCAGCAAAGCCGCTGCGTCGGTCTTCGCAGTTGGATTATCCGGAGGCGCAACCACGCGAGCACGCGAGCATATGTTAAATTAGACTTGGTATCATGATAAATATACAGTTGGTGAATCAAAATATCGCTTCATGCAGCCGCAAATTGACCGCAGGCGTTATGATACTAAGACATTGAGTATCCTAGACACATTCGGTGCATACTTTATTGACCGTTATTACAATCATATTTACTTGGCGGCATGTGACCAGGTCAACGAAGGTCGTGCCAAGAATATCACTGATGCATACCGTGGTAATGTAATCAACTACATGACCGGGATCGCAAAAAAAGAATACTACGTGTCGACGGTAAAACATCTCCATGAGTTTTACCAGGATAAGTCCGGCTTCGGATCAATAGTATTAAGCGAGTTCGAAAACAAGGTATTATGTGCGTTTATTCCGCAGGAGTTTTACCGCAGCTTTAACAACGACCAAAAAGATAAAGTACTCCGCGACATCATCGTGAAGACCACTAATGAACTCGGTACAGTCGTCATCGGGCGAAATATGTTACCACGGATTATTGATGACCATCGCAACCCCGCCATTGTAGAACAACTGCAGGACATAACGCTGGATATATTGCTGAATCAACGCGAGACATACTACATGCAGTTCGCCAAGCAGGTATCAGACACAAACGCTGGCGATAAGGTATCACGACACATCGTTGATAAGCTTAAGCAAGCGCTGATGGATGAGAAACAGTCGCGTATTTCCATGGAAACCGATCGTGATCGCGCGCTCGCCATTGCGAACTCCCTTGCGAACAAGATGACGTCAATGGAACGCGAATTAATAGGATTACGTAAACAGGTGAGTGAACTTGTGGCTGTGCACCGAGTACAACCAGTTGTCCAAGTACAGACAACTACGCAGCCAGTTGCACAACCAACTACACGACCGGTAAAACCTGTCACGCAACAACCAACTACGCAGTCAGTTGCTATACAACCGGTAAAATCACAGCCATTTGTGCAGCAACCAGCCACGCAGTCAACTACACATTCCGCCGAATACTCAATCGTCGCAAGTGAAGAAAGCGAAGACAACACATCACGCAGTCGGCAGCAAGAAATGATTCGTAATAGATTCAATACCGTGTCGGTAATCAGTGACCAAGCAGATGTTGCCGAGAGCGAATTTGACGCTGACGCGTGGTTATAATTACGGTCCGCCTATAAATCCATCCACGTATTCCAGTAACATACACATAATTATTTTACTAACGTCACAAACACCAATACGCTCGGATATCACGAGGTATTTTGTAGTTAATGCGCGAATACACATAAGCCCACGAACATAACATTCATAACAATACTCGTACGAATTATCACGGCATTGTATTGTGCTTGATGGGTCGGTTGATCCACAAACAACACACGGGCGGTCGCCCATGCGGTCGCCAAGTTCATCATAATGTACACTGTAATCTTGAAGAATCCCATTATATTTTTTGAGCATGCCAAGCAAGCACCAGTGACAACCAAATACACGGCGCGCTTCCCATGTGCTTAGTAGTTGTTTACCGCGGTCATACACAAGTATAATGTCTGCGCCGTGTGAAATCACTTCGCACACGGCGCCCAAATTAATAATACCGCGATGTTCACGCGTATGTACGCGTAGTAATATCTCAAAACATCCATAGCATATTGTGCCAAGCGGCCCAGCCAACGTCGTAACTATATCACGTCGGCAGCACACACATATATGAGTTTCCGTGCGGTCCCACGCGGCATTCGATGCTATCCACGCGAGGTCAACACTACGTTGCACCGCGATTCGGTGCGCGCGACCAAGTGCATATTCAGTAGTTGTCTCGCGATAGCGTATCAATGTGATACATAGATCGATTGAATAGAACTCGGTGGGACTCCATGGAACGAGCGAAGTATTTACGATTGCGCTAATCATCGTATATTATTCATTTGATTTTACGCCGTCCGCATATAATGCTACCGTGCACCCCGCACTGCGCCCGCAGGATGCGCGGTGGGTGTATACTCGAGTTCATATTCGTGAAACAATTCGAAAAAAAGATTTTCTTGCGACGAATAAACACGCTGTTATAATTCACTAAACGAGTCTTAGGTTATGTTTTTACACGATAAAAAAACATAAACTGTGAACCACGAACAACCACGAACAACCACGAACAACCACAAGCCACCAAATACTTATTTCAGTTGCATATGATCAACAATAGCATCCACAATCGGACGGTATTCTAGCGCGCGGTAATACTTATACATGATGATCAATAGCACTGGAGAAATCATGTTATGGTGGGAGTTAGTTAAATAGTTGATCACGGTAATAAGTTTTTCAATTTGATCGTCCGCGTTATTGGACGTAACAACCGAATTATGTAAACGTTGAATAAGGTCGTTTGAATCAATTGGTTTCTTCGAGATTTTAAGTAACAACACAATGTCTTTCTCCTCACATTGTAATAGGAGGTACGATACGTTAATATTGCAACGATCAATGAGATATCCCGAGATTTCAGGATAATAATTACATGCCCGTACAACTCCCTTTTCTACTGCGTTTATTGAGGTGTTACCAGCATAATGTTTTACCACAGACATATTGCCATGTTGACATGCCAAGATAAAGCCCTGCTCAGAAGACACGACACCCGAGATGTACGGCTGCAATAACTCTATAGTCTCAACTGATTGGTCAATGTATAAATTAGAGTAAAAGTCCTCCAGCTGTGCATGTGACCATAAGGCGTCCTTACTGTTGCAAAACTTGTCCACGATATACTTGATCATGCCCTGTTTCTTACTCTGTAACGACAACCCGAGTAATTCCCCTACATTAACACTTCCGCCGTGTTGTTCCCATGCGAGCTCACATGCGATAAAATTCCCTCGTTTACAAGCTTCTCGCATTGTTAGTGACTCCATGTGGCGACTATAATACTTATATCGATACCAAATTCAATTGTGCACGCGGTTGTCGCTAGGCACGATTAGTGCCTGTCGGCATATGAGCCGTTCATTACCGCAACTTCGGCTTAAGTAGTCCCCCGCGTGGGTTCTTTTTTATGAACCACAACCACCAATATCTAAAAAAAAGAACTCACGCGGGGACTACTTAGGCCGATTAGTCGTTGGGGATGCGCTAGCATCATGACTAGGCGCGCAGCTATGAATGATCGGCGACCCACTTTTTGGTTTCACTGTGTCGTTGGGCCGCCATCGATCGCCCCGCCTGTGTTCGCATGTACGAAGGCAAGCCGAGTAATTTATCGTGGCAGTGCTGAAGTACCAACGCGGTGACCTCAGTCGATGACAACGCAGGGTTAAATGCGCTTGTAAACTGATAGCATCTGTTTATTCCCTTGGTACCGATTGCCTCGAGTTTATCTGCATCAGATACAACATTGCGGGCACGTTGTACTTGGGGATCAATATGTTGCGGATATCCGCCGCGTACTTCTTTTGAGTAAGAAATATTGTCTATGATCCACCCGATAGCATCTCCGTCAGTAATACCACTAAGGAATGTGTCCAATCGTTGCTTGTTGGCTTCAATTGTGTCTACGTATTTATGGTCACATACATCATGAAGAATAGCAGCGACTTCAGCGAGATAACACACCCGTTCTTCATCCGCACCCAATATCGACGAAGTATTTTTTAACACATCAACGTGATGCTGAAAGTCATGTGATTCATCATAACACTTGGTTAGTTCCTTGGTCAATAGCCCGGCATGATACACGGTATGCATTTGCGTGAGCCATGCATGACCGGCAGTGTCTAGTTTGTCCGTCATTACATTGATTTCATCGCCATTATGTTCGCAAAGCTGTTCCATTGTTGTGGTATTAGTTACTGTAGATTAGCAAAATTCAATTGCTTTGGGTTGTGCCACAAGGCGCGTATCTGATCATGCACTATGCGCGTAATAATACGAATTTACCGCAGTGATAATCCCAGTGGCATAATAAAACATTACTATAGTGAAGACGCCGGGATATGCACACATTGTTGGAGCAATAATTACAGCGATATATAGAGCACTACTGAGGGCGAAGCCGCAGGGACGTGGCTCCGCCAGATGCGCCGTAGGCGTATCCAACGACGCCAGGCGAGCCAACGACGCTGCGCGTCGTTATGCTGACGCGAAGTCGCTAAATGTTGTGGCCGCGTTCATGTCACGGTCCATCTGTTTACGCACATTTTTGCCACCGAGTACAGCAACACGTAATTGGTCGGCGTCGTTGTCGCTGAAATCTTTCATGTATACGGTATCATCAGGATGTTGCATACGCGAGTTCCATTTACCAGGTCGGCGTACTTGGCTATTGTCGCTGACACCGATGTAGCCATCCTCTGATGTCATGCGGCTGCGTCTATCACCATTACATTGTTTTATTCCCTTGTAGCTGGTGGTACGGCGAGATTCTGCCAAGTCCGCGTCCGTGTGTGCGCCGAGTTTAGCCCCGGATTTCATCTCACGGCGTGCTGACTTCACGACGATGTTGCTAACGTCACGAACAGATGGCGCAGAGGCGTCAGTCACGATATTTCCATGTGTGCCACGGAGATTTCGTCCCTCGCGCACCGACTTGTACATTATTTCCGCGTTCAAGTAGTGGTGAGCCGGAGTCAAGTGACTGGCCGCGTCGACGCGACGTGCACCATGCGCTTGGCGCTGTGGCGCTGCGGTTTTTCCATGGTGCATGCCGTCATCGGATTGGCCCATTCGTGCATCTGTGCTTATTTGTGATGTAACCGCGATTAAATCACGAACAATTGGCGCGGATTTGATTGCAATGGACTCGCCGGATTTTGCCATGTCAGTGTCACCGGACATCGTAGCTTGTTTTTTCTGATTTACCAACGACTGCATAAGAATACCCGCCGTTTTGTAACATTTGGATGCATCAGCGTCGGAAAACTCGCCGTCGGTCCCGTTAATCGCGCTTGCGACGGTCTTATGTGTGTTACATTGCTTACGCTTACGTCCGAATTCGCCATATTGCGCAATTGCGAAGTTGGCGTCGGCGGTCTCCTCGCGCCAGGCGCTGCTATCACGTAACACTTGTTGGCAAATTACATTAGCACGACGCTGTGGGTTAAGCGCATAGTCGGTAATTGCATCACCGTACGATTTAATCTCACCTTGCACATGCGAATATTGTGACTTGTATCCGTATACGCGACGTAAACCCTCACGTCGGCCGTCCATACTACGGTCGAAAACTTTTAGTTTGCCGCGGACTGTCCTAAATACTTTCTGCTGATTAGCCATTACTTGCGCCTCGGATAATCCTCCGCCGGTCACTTGGTCGCTTCCGTCGGGTGTAAATCTAACAAAACGCATACGCGCTTGTTCTTGTTTTGTCAGTTCACGCATATCCGGGTCGACATTGATACCACGTGGATCACGGTCCTCCCCACCGGCAAATCCATCGAAATACTCGGGTCGATACGGCGAATAAACCTCACCACGATGACCATTATAACGAAAATTTAGGAATCCCGCCTGTTTATCTGTACTTCCATGCGGTTCTTCATACGCCATTGCATTGGTGTCTGGAGTATGATCTGTTAATAAACTTCGTGCGTAGTCAGTGTAATCACGTTCGGATTCTAAATCCGTTGACTCGAACTTGGATGCAAGCATACCATGCGGCATACTCCCATAATTCATCGCTTCGGTATGGTGGTAGGTATCGTCGATCATTCCATCGACAGTTCTAGTTAGATTCGGATCCATGTCAGTATCCCAAGTATTCCAGGTATATATATGTGATATGAAAAAAAGATATACTTGGTATCGCGGTATTGTGGTATTGTGGTATTGTGGTATCACAGCATTGACATCATACACAACATCGTTTACGTTGATTCGGTGTTACCTAATAACGCGCGATAATCATCACATATGTTGTTAAACTGTAATATTACACCATTTAACCGTTTTATTTCCGCGACTGCGATAGCCAACTTACTGACCATGGTCTGATTTTCCTTAGTCAGTTGCGCGATTAAATCAAACTGCGCGTCAGTCACTGGTAAGTTAGAAAAACTCGTTTGTGTGTCCACGCGACGTAATTGTTCACGTCGCACGGATAATCTATCGTAACAACTCATACATGTATTTACACCTGAGGCGTTTATGCCCGACATGAATAAGTCAACGTGGCGCTGTGTGTAGCATATCTCGCATCTGCGGCGATATCCATCAGCACGAGTATTACTACTGAGTTGTAATCGAACGCTGGGTGTCCTTATATCGTGGCGACGCGCCATCATATACACCATGTATGACTGTATTTCAATTGGTAAGCCTGGAAAAAACATATTTATGGGTTGGCGCTGGAATTATTGTTTGGTATGTCTAAATATTTGTCCACGATTGAATCGCTGTCCGTGGTGCTCTGTTCCATTGACATCTCGAGTCGCTCCGAGTATTCTACAGCATATATGTAATCGTTATTCAATATTTCATACTCACACGCCAGCTGTGAATTAATGCTTGTTAAGCGCTGGATTTCCTCACGTGCATCATTTAATTGCATGATTAGATCATCCATTGCATTCCTATCAAGGACTTGTAGTGTGATCAGCTGCATGATTTGTTCTTGTTGGGATATTATTTTATCAGTGTGCCGTTGGTCTGATACCACAGGTATCTTGAAAATGGGTATGTCCCCGGATTTGGCCGGCTTGTACTCGTCGGTGTCTCTTGTTTGTACTTGTGTTGATTCATAACAATACATACATGTGGCTGCGGAAGTATTGCCGTCGTAATAGTTCGCAGTGCATCCAAACAAGCTATGATGTCGGCGGCGGTGGCATATCTTGCACACACGGCTGTACGCCTTAGTGTTATTGTGGGGCATAAACGCCTTAGTGTCATTGGACTTAGGCATAAACGCCTTAGTGTCATTGGACTTGGCGGCGCCAAGCTTGTAAAGATTCATCTATATCTATCCGCGTTAACATTCAATTGCATCATATTATCCCGTGCCTGGCGCTAGGTCGAGCCACACCCAGCTGCGCCGTGTGCAAAAATTGAATTTAGATATTTACTTAGTACCTAACTGAACCGAAATGGACTCAAACACTACTGCCACTACTGTCAAATGCACATGCAATCACTGCAGACACGACGCTAATAACGCCGTCTCTCCTCAGCAAATTGCTGAGCAGCTCGTAGCTTCCCTCGGCGGAAACAATCAAAACGCAGTTGTCAGCATTGCCATGGAATTAAAGACTCCAGTCGTTGAACAACCGACGGTCGTACCAGAGCCGCTAGTTGAACAACCAACGGTCGTACCTGAGCCAATAGTTGAACAACCAGAGCCAGTAATTGAACAACCTGAACCGGCTGTTAATCCTGCACTTGCTAAGATTGAACAGCTCCGAGCTGAAGCCGCACGCCGACCAGTCGAAGTCATTACTGACATCACTGTAACTAAGCTTGAGTGGCAACAAACCGTCTTTGATTCATTCAAAGAAACCAATGCCAACATCAACTGGGTCATCGGAAGCGGCATCGGCAAGACCAATTTCTGCAAATATCACTGCGGTAACGCCATTGCGCTAAGACGACCAGAAGACTTATGGGGTTACCTCAAGGCATCATCTGATCCAGTTCTTAATCCGCGAACTTACAAGGATGACTCCGTTGAAGGCAGACCATTCGTCTTTGACCTTGTCAATGGATCAGAAATCGACTATGACATGCTATTTGCCATTAAAGATGGATTTATTAGCAGCACTACTACCGGACCAAGACAATTTACTTCTCCTGCTGTCTGGGTATTAGCTAACACTGAGCCACTATTGTGGCAATCACGAACTAACAAGATTGTTCAATGGACTGTCGTTGACAACAAGCTTGTTAAACGTACTTAGGCATGAACACCCAGGGTAAAAATACCCAAGGTGGTAAAAACCCGCCAAACAGTTGATTATACTGTTCTTTTTTCCTACAAAAAAAATGATTATGTGCGTGATTATATGCGTGTAGACGAGCCCAACGGAAACCAATCGGATGGATTCCATCCGGCAGCTACAGCCATATCCAAATACAACGTCAAGAATATATTATCACAGTTAACGAGCCGGCCACATAAATACCGTGCACATTTTTTCCAACCACAGTCACATGCATACGTCATCGCGAAATTGCGATCGAGCATGCGTCCGCGATCAAGACATCGCAGCATAGCAAAATCCCGACGTTTACATACCTTGCGTGTGGCCGCGTTAGTGACGTCTGAGAACCCTATACGCGCATGATATCGCGCTACCGTGTATTGGCCATGCTTGTATGCTGTTAGAAATCCCCTCACTGTTATTATAAGTCCATGAGCCCGTAATTGCTTAATAAGACGACCATGTCCATGTTTACAAGCAAACATATAGGCGATATAAAGGAAATCATAGTCATTGATGCAGTGACTGATTGCGAAGTCGAATATATCTTCGTGTCCACCGGCACAAGCACCGTTAAGAGCATCATCATGGTATTGCCCGGCGTATGCACACAAATATTGTACAACATCTAAATTTCCACTTGACGCAGCCACGTGGACACCTTTGGATATATAATTGCTGCTAGCACTAATACTACTAATACTAAGCTCAGCCGCACGTTTAGTTAACCATGTTACTCTTTCTAGATGGCCAGCATCACACGCTGATGTGTATAATAACTCAAAGTGTCTATAGTTTAGATATGGTACTGTCAATAACACTTCCAACACGCGACTGTTGCCTGCAACCCCTCCGTAATAATAGAAGGCGAGAGTGTCGTTGGGGTTGTTGGTGGGGGTATCATTGGGGGTATCATTGGGGGTATCATTGTAGCTTCGCGCGCATAAATTACGATATACCCATCGTGAATTCACGAATAGTGTTTCTGCGTCAGTGTCGGTCACAGGTCGATCAATAAGCGGCTCTGGTGACCAATAATCCCGCCATAGCACACAGACGGATGCGACAACTGCGGTGACATCCAACCACGAAAAGATCTCACAAAGTTTTTCCACGGGAAGCGTATTCATAGATGCATCGCTGGATACACCTAACGGCGCATCCAGAGGCATATCCAAAGGTGTGTCCATATTTATTAATCTTATGTAGCTGAAATTCAAAAAAAAAGTATGTGGGGTATGTGTGTGGGGTATGTGTGGGGTATGTGTGGGGTATGTGTGGGGTATGTGTGGGGTATGTATTGGTACATGTTTGTTTCATGGCTATACCCCAAAGAATATCGATGACAGCCCGCTCGTTATCTTGCTGTAAATGTATGCTGTCACAAGCGCTTGAATAACGTATGCGGCAAGGAATGATGTCGTCCAGCTGAATTGGAAGTAAAATGCAAATATCAGTACGAGAATTAGCAATAATGGCATCTGTGCGGGCCATGTTACTGGATTAATTGGGACAAAACCATAGAATAGCCCAAGGCTGTTTAACGCGGATGCTTTTTTCTTATGTATATCCGGTACCGATTTCATACTGTCGCCGATTTGGTGCCCGGTCGCGATTGCGCTACTAAGCTTAGTAAATCCTTTGACTGCTGTGCCTGCCATTGTCAAACACCCACCATATACATACATAAAGATTTTGTGTTGGAGTATTCACACAGGTACACCAATGGAACTAACTAAGTGTCGGTTAGTCTGCGATACCCGCGAAAAGAATGTCACTAGACATGCCGATGCATTCGCAGGCGTACGTACTGAGCGGTTACAGATGACTACCAGCGATTATGCGATTAAGACGCCGACTGACAAAATTCTCGTGGTAATCGAACGTAAATCGCTAGATGATTACGGCGCCAGCCTCAAAGATGGCCGGCACGATAACAAAAATAAACTGATAGCGATGCGCGAGTTGACCGGATGTCGTATCGTATATCTGATCGAAGGGCCGGCTTTTCCGGACCCCAACGACACGTTTAGTAGAATTGCCTACAAAAATATTGAGTCGAGTATCTTTCATTTGATGATTGCGGACGGAATCACCGTGATGCGAACCAAGGACACATATGACACTGCACGCACGCTTGCCAGGTTTGTACGAAGCATGGACACGTTATACGAACGCATCGGCGACACTATACTTGGAGGTGATGCACGCAATGATGGTGGTGATAATATCACCCCGGGGGACGCTAATACCACAGCGAACGGTCTTCTTACTAGTAAGCAATCAGCGTCGGAAGCCACAATTGTTCGGTCATTATGGTCGTGTTTCCGCGGGATTACCGTCGAAACGGCCAGCGAATACATGCGCAAATGGTCAATCGCTGACATTGTCCGCGGGCGTGTCTCATACAATGATATTGCGAATTTCCGCACAGCTAACGGCCGGGCAATCTCTGCACCGGCGATCCGGGCGCTTACTTCCATTGACAAGGTCATGGAAATACGTCTACTTGGTGAAATTCCCGGCGTATCCAAGCATGTTGCTACGAATCTCCTTGAGAAAACGTCGCTGAGTGCGTTATTATCATACGGCGGCGAGATGGCTATCGAAATAGTACACAGAGATAAATCTGGGAAGGCAAAGCGTAGGCTCGGACCTGCACTGGCCGCTGCAATAACGCGACATTTCAACTACAAGTTGGGTGTTGATGAGCTCACCGACGGAAAATCCGTGGACATGCCAGTGGGCGTGTCCTTGGACGCGTCCAAGCCAAAAAAAGCTAAGGGTAGAACAATTGGAGTAATCCCAGGAAGTATGACACCGGAGACACCGGAGACACCCAAGGTAATAATACCCACGGTAATAATACCCAACAACATATACATGCCAATGGTGGCACTATTGCCAACACCAGAATGTCTTGCGAGTATCGATGATTTTCTGTCTGGATTAGGATAATATTTCATCCAAGTATACGTACCAACCCGTTCACAAAACACACCACACACCACACCCACATGGAAACAAACACAGACGAAATTGCGCGCGCGGCTGTCCGCGAGTTCATGAAAAATATACGCCCGTTGGATCTTCTTGTATTTCACGGTAGTGGAACAATATCCAATGTCATTGCGGAACTCGAAGCCGCGACCACCGGCGACGGCACAATAACACACGTCGAGGTCGCAATCACCCGCGAAATATGTCCGCAAATTAAGAAAATTAGCAAGAAGTTGGTCACGAATGTCGCCGATACTGACACCACAATGTTCAGCTGGGGGTCAACTATGTCCGCTGGTGGCGGTGTATGTAATCTTGAAAACGGCAAGCCGACATTTGGCGTGCAAATACGCGTTCTTGAGGATCTTCTTGTCAAGTATTACCACAGCGAATACGCTAATGCCGGAGTTTGCAGACTTATTAACAATCCGGCCGACGCAGATACTCCCATGGACAAGTCTGCGCTGTCGCATCGACTCGGTGTGTGTTACGCCGCGACACACGGCCGTTTATACAATGCCAATCCAGCGGCGTTGCTCGGCAGCATGTTTCCGGCGATCCGCCCGCTACGTAATGTTACTGATCGCGTACTAGGCCATTTCGACTCCAAGATGCTTTTCTGTAGTGAACTCGCCGCACATATCTATATCGCATGCGGTGTGATCACCGATGCAACAGATGGTGTCGTCGACGGCAAGATACTTAACCCAGCCGATGTCGTGCCAAGTGATTTCCTTGGCGGCGATGCCGACCACGGACTTGTAAAGCGTATTTGTAATGACCCAATCTGGTTGAAGAATATATAGATGGTAGTGTCAGTGCCACCAACATGGCAGTGATGTTCTTATTTTACGCAAACACAGAAAATGATGCGTGGCGAATCCTTACTGAGATACCTGTACATGAATTTACCAACGTCCGACACAAAGTATCGCCGGCGTACAAAACAACCAAACGCGATCGGTTTGTTGCGCGATTATTTATTCTGCATCCGCTGAACAAGTATCTCATTGATTTGCTTGACACTGAGTTCACGACGACATATACAGGGCGATCCAGATATATCGGCTATTGTCCGCTAACATATAGTGTCGTAAATGACATAGGAAATATGTATGTGCTGATGTTGCTAGATGCGGAACGCGAAGAAATTGAGCAGTTGGTGCGACGGTACGATGAGTATGATCATGCGGTGGGATTTACATTGCTTTGATGCACAGGTGTTATTTTTTTGCACAAAAATAACACTTACCTACACTCGCTAAACTTCGATTAACTCGACCTTAAATACTCCCGTATAATTGGCATGACCCATCTTCATAATACCGCGGAGTAACACCGTCATTACATCGAGACGTTCACCGTGATCCAGCGGGATGACATTTCCTCCAGGTAATGTTTTCACACCATCTGGCCAACGTGCGGCTTGATGACGTCCATTGTATGCGGCATGGCCGTTAAGCGCGAGCCAATCCAATGCAAGCCATGCATCAGCGGCTACCTCTCGTCCCGTCTTTCCATGCATACTACGTACATTGTATATGTGTACGAGATCATCCCAGTACACGGATATGTTCTTGTTGCCACGTTCACCAACAGTCACCTTGTAGTAATTCATGACGATCTTAATACCTTACGCCATGGAAATTCAAATGTGCTCGCAACGCCGGAGGCGTTGCTGCGCGCCTAGTCTGGCGCTGGTCGGCGAAGCCGCCCAGCCCTGCGACTTCGGCCTAAGCAG
>Ga0302286_10000473_pt1 | contig 33065 bp, 18 predicted proteins | sample III_Fen_E2_3_FD_198765 | JGI IMG/M metagenome (GOLD analysis project Ga0302286, IMG submission 198765) | Peat permafrost microbial communities from Stordalen Mire near Abisko, Sweden - III_Fen_E2_3 | ecosystem: Environmental > Terrestrial > Soil > Wetlands > Permafrost | place: Sweden: Abisko...
CCCCAGGCCTCCCGACTAAAAGCAACCGTTTCACCCAAAGCCAGTACAACGACATCACTTTGTGCAGCTACATTCACAGCTTCGTTCAACAAAATTCTATTTACATCCTCATCGACGGGGGTTTGGACTTTATCCTTCCAAAATGAGCTTTCCTCGGCAGCCAGGCGGCAGCCTTCGGCATACTCCACCTTAAACTTAGTACCTGCAAAATTTCGTATGCCTTGCAATACATCGATACCATGACGCGGTTCAGCAGTATAACCTCCAAAATGAACTCCTTTTGCCAAAGGACCTATCACTGCAACAGTTTTCAATTTTGAAGCGTCCAGAGGCAACGTATTTAAGTTATTCTTCAACAACACCAGTGATTTTTGGGCAACTTCCAACGCAAGCGCTTTGTGCCTAGCGGAATTAGTCACATTAAGCATGTTGGAACCATTCAAATCCTTTGCCTCAAATAAACCCAGTTTGTATTTCAGGGTCAGGAAACGAGTTGCTGATTCATCAATCAGCTTTTCATCTAATTTACCGGATTTCACAAGACTTTCAAGTTCATCATAAGCTCCTGTTCTAAAACGAAGATCCAGGTCTACGCCGTTTTCAAGAGCCAGTTTAGCCGCCCCGGCAAATGACGACACCACACCATGGGTGCGATAAAGTTCACTTATAGCATCCTGATCGGAAGGAATTAGCCCTTTGAAATCCAGTTTGCCCCGCAGAATATCCCGTAATAGCCATTTACTGCCATGGTTTGGAGTTCCGTTCATTTCGTTATAGGATGGCATAACACCCAGTGCCCCTGCTTGTATGCATTTTTCAAACGGCAGGATGTGGGTATTCATTAGATCGTATGCAGAGATATTGATGGGTGCCACATTCCGACCACCTTCCGGCTGGCCATGTCCTACAAAATGTTTCAGGGTTGCTGCAACCTGAGAAGTACCGGGCAAACCAGTATGTCCCTGAAAACCCCAGACAGCAGCTTGTCCACAGACAGCTGCCAGGTAGGGATCTTCACTATACATTTCCTCAGTACGGCCGAATCTGGGTTCACGGGCTAAATCGAGCACCGGTGAAAAAAGTTGTTTTACGCCCCTGACAGAAGCTTCGAGAGCTGTTACAGAAAAGATCTGCTCCAATAAGGCAGGATCCCAACTACATCCTAAAGCAATAGCCTGAGGAAAAACAGTTGCGCCGTTTGCCATAAACCCATGCAGCCCTTCGCCAATAAACATGGGTGGGATCGGATGAGACAGCGTATTGTTATAGTGACGAATGGAGTTGGCCACATTCACATAAGCCAAGGGATCCAGGTTAATATCCAGGCCGATACCACCGACACCTTGGGGAAAGTTTTTCTTCAGGCTGTCGACATTCACCAAGCCACGTGCATCCACATAGTTCTTAATATTTTCGTACGAACTTATTTTCAGCTGGGAAATCTTTTCAGCAAGGGATAGCTGCGAAACAAGTTTTGCAGCTCTTGTTTCGGGTGTCAGATTGGTATTGAAGGATTTATTTTCAGCAAATACTGAAAATAGAATCAAACTTAGGATTGGAATAAGGAAAAGCTTTTTTTTCATTTCTTCAAAGTCTGTGTTTATTTTTTAAGGACTACCAATCTATTTTCGGATGAAGTCCTTGCATAAACAAGTTCACATAATGACTGGATTATCTCTTTTGCGAAAGAGCCTTTGTCGGGTTATCAGGAATAAGCAGCTGGCGGGAAACACCTTTGGATTTAATCTTCGATAAGCGGAATTAAATCTTTGACTTTTCAATTTCAGTTATACTGACTATAACTGAAATCGAAAGAAGTCGATTTGAATTCCCGAAAGCCAATAGAAAGAAAAACAGTATTCAGAAAATTATTTCCTGAGTTTATTAAGATCATCACCAATTTCTTTCATTTTTGTTTCATTCAATGGATAAATGAACATAAAAAGTACGCCTAATAAGGTACCAATAGCCGGGAAGAAACTTAACATCATCCGAATACCGTTCTGTGCTGTTTCGGTTTGTACCACATTAGCCTGGAAGCCATAATATCCCAATAGCCATCCTGCGAGTGCCCCCCCAATAGTCCAACCGAATTTTTGGGACATGGATGAAGCCGAAAAAATAAGACCTGTTGCACGACGTTTTGTTTTCCATTCGGAATAGTCGGCAGCGTCAGCATACATGGACCAAATCAATGGGAGTGTAATACCCGCACATAAACTGATCAGGAATTGCATTACAAAGATTTGGGTGGTATTGCTGCGGTCGATAAAATAAAAGAAGCCGCTCAAAACAGTAGCTAAAAGCATTGCTGTCATAAAGGTGCCTTTTTTGCCTATGCGACTTGATACCGGAATAGCCAAAATTACTCCAAGGATATTTGCAGCCTGTCCCAATACAAAATACATGCTGCTAAGTGTAATGGTCAGCTTCAATGAATTAATCTGAAAAGCATCCTGGGTAGTCACATAATACTTAAAATAATAAATAGCGGCGCCATCACGAATGGAATTAAAGAAAATAACAGCAACGCCAGCGCCTAATAATATAAACCAGGGACGATTTGCCCACAAGTCTTTAAGATCATGTTTCAAGGAAGTTTTTTCAACTACCGGTTTTACTTTTTCTTTTGTCCAGGAGAAACAAATAAAGAAGAACACTATGGCTACCAATGCAAAAACAATGGCAGCATATTGCCATCCCATTTTCAGGTTGATAGCACCACCGTTCATTTTACTAAAGATATCAACCAATGGCTCGGCTGCCGCCAAGACCAACAGACTACCGCTAAAGGCAAATATCATTCGATATGAAGCCAGTGTCGTGCGTTGTTTGCCATCAGATGTCATAACTCCCATCAGCGATGCATACGGCACGTTGATCAGAGAATAAACCATCATCATCAAAGAATAGGTAATATAAGCATATACTATTTTCCCGGTTGGCCCCAGGTTTGGAGTAGAGAACATAAAAACACCCAATACACCAAATGGGATCATCATCCAAAGCAAATAAGGCCTGAATTTACCCCACCGCGATTTTGTACGGTCAGCTAAAATTCCAACGAAAGGATCAAAGGAGGCATCCCAGATACGGGTCACTAAAAACATGGTTCCCACTACGGTTGCTGATATTCCAAAAATATCGGTATAAAAAAACATGAGATACATGGAGAAAAGTTTCCAGAACATTGATGCAGCTGCATCTCCGAATCCATACCCTACTTTCTCTTTCAAACTTAGTTTCTGAAAAGTCATAATGATTCCTTTGTGTTAGTAATGGTTATTAAATTTGAGGCTGAAAAATACCGTCTAAAAGTATAGAGCGTAAAAGTATTAGTTCTAAACCGATTTTAAGGTATTGTATGTTTCTAAAGTAATCCTGTTTTTGAAATATTTATTTCTTATTTGAATAATTTCAAACAGAGTATATCATGAGCAGGAATGATAACTTTCGTGGGTTTGCGGGTATCACCAGTATTCTTATTTAGCCACAGATCACGCATTTTATAGATTTCCTTACCGGTAGTATCAAGTGTTCTATTCGAAAAAGAGTCGGTAACAGCGAATGTTTTCCAGTCAAGATGAATGGTTTTCAAAGATTTACTCCGATTCAACAGGAACACTGCCCACTGTCCATCTTTGAGCGGCTTCAACCATGTTTCAACACTGTCCTTGATAGAATACCTGAAGCCCTCAATACCCAATGAATCCTGATCAACAGCAACTACTTCTTTATTGGCCAGAACACTCTGTATTTCGGGAGTCATGGTGCGTAAATCATTTCCGGCAACCAAGGGGGCGGCGAGCATACACCACATTGAAAAATGCGCCCTCGATTCGTTCAGCGACATACCATTACCGACTTCCAACATATCCGGATCATTCCAATGACCCGGTCCAGCATATTGACGAAGGCTATCCTGCTTATCAATAATCTGCATGACACCCCATGATTTCCAGGTTCCATGATCATTGATACAATCGAAGCAATTATAAATATCGCCAGTAGTTCTCCAGAGGTGTCCTACTTCTTTAGCCCATAACCAGGGTTTGTTATTTCCCCATTCACAGAGACTGAATACAATCGGTCTGCCTGCTTCGTGAAGGGCATCGCGCATGGTAATGTATGAACCTTCAGCATTTAATTTATCGGTATTACACCAGTCGTATTTCAAATAATCCACACCCCATTTGGCATACATCACAGCATCCTGATATTCATGCCCACGTCCGGCAGGACGCCCACCACACGTTTTATCCCCAGCACATGAATAGATACCAAACTTCAATCCTTTGGAATGAACGTAATCGGCCAATGCTTTGATACCTGAAGGGAATCGCTTGGAATCGGGAATAATAAAGCCCAGGCTGTCGCGGCTCACCTGCCAGCAATCATCAATTATGATATATTCATATCCCGCAGCTTTCATTCCTGAAGACACCATGGCATCAGCTGTTTCACGTATCAATACTTCACTTACATCGCATGCAAATTTGTTCCAGCTATTCCAACCCATCGGAGGAGTCTGGGCTAAATTATTGAACTTCTGAGCATGAAGAGGTAACAACAAGCACGATACGAATGCGATTAACAAAAATAATTTCGAGTTTTTCATTGTGTATTTATTGATTATATACAGGATTTGAATCCGTTATCAGCAAATAACTATAATTCACGACTGCTATTTGCGATTATTTTAAAATAATTAATTAGATTTCAAGATAAATGACTCGAATCTGAAATTGATTTGTTTTTTGCTACCAATTGTTTAATGGTTTCTACCGAAGCCGCTGAACGATATCCATCTGCCGGAGTATTCAAACAATAATCCAGTAATTTTTCAATGGTCGAAGTAGCGACGTGCATACGGGTATCCGACGAAGCATAATAAATAAAGACCTTCCCATCTTCATCTGCAATCCAACCATTGCTGAAAAGCACATTCGAAACATCCCCAATACGTTCATCCAGGATAGGAGCCATAAAATACCCTGCAGGTTCTGCAATTAACTTTGTAGGATCTATCAATTCAGTGAGATAAAGATACAAGACATACCGTAATCCTGCAGCGCAGTTTCTTACCCCATGAGCTAGATGTAACCAACCTTTTTCTGTTTTTAAAGGGTGCGGTCCTTCCCCGTTTTTCAACTCTTTGATGGTATGGTAAAAACGTTGGTTTATGATGGTTTCTTCTTTGACTTCAGCATTGGTCATGTCTTCCACCAATGCCCAGCCGATCCCGCCACCGCTACCGGTATCAATGAAGCCATCCTGAGGACGTGTATACAAAGCATATTTCCCATTGACAAATTCGGGGTGAAGCACCACATTGCGTTGTTGACTCTTTGTTTTCAAATCAGGCAATCGCTCCCACACTACAAGGTCCTTTGTCCGGGCAATACCTGCTGTTGCCACTGCAGAAGACAAGTCTCCGGCAGGTGCTTCCGGATCCTTTCGTTCACTGCAAAACAGCCCATAAATCCATCCATCTTCATGAGCAGTCAGACGCATATCATAGACATTAGTATCCGGGCTCTCAGTTTCGGGCAAGGTAATGGGTTCCTCCCAAAAACGAAAATTATCAATTCCATTCGGGCTTTCGGCAATGGCAAAAAATGATTTACGGTCATTCCCTTCGACCCGAACAACCAGGATATATTTTCCGTTCCATCTCATTGCACCTGCATTCAGTGTTGCATTCACTCCTATACGTTCCATAAGGTGAGGATTGGATATTGGATTTAAATCGTAGCGCCATTCAAGGGGTGAATGAGCTGCCGTTACAATCGGATTGACATAGCGGTTGTAAATACCGTTTGCGTTAGCTGCTTTTTCGTTTTTCTTACTTAGCAATTCTTCGTGCATTGCTTTGAGCGTATTCAAAGTACTGTTAAATTCAGTCATAATTATATATTTTATTTCTTGATATTATCTATTGTCGAACTCAGACTTAAAAAAGCAGGAGCCATTCCATCGGAGTTGGCAGTTAGGGTGATGTTGCCTGTTTGGGTTGTTGTTTTAACAATGATCTGTGCCAATCCATTGAATGTTTTCCGTTTCCATTGTGGTCCGGGATTAGAACTATTTTCCACAAATTGTTCCGGATCATGCGAAGCCGGATCCCCACTGCCAACACCGATTATTTTACCCGGTCCACTCAGGATGAAAGCTACTTCGTTATTTGCAGTTGGTACTATTCGGTTTTTCGTATCTTCCAACTGAACTGTAATCACTGCCACATCTTCCCCATCTGCATTCAGGACCATTCGGTCGGAAATAAGGATTACTTTTGCAGGAACATCAGTGGTTGCAATCTGTTCCGAAATAGAAGGTTTCCCTCTGGTAAATCCTTTGGCAACAAGTGTTCCCGGCTGATAAGTTACGTTCCAATCCAGATGCCCGTTTTTTTCCATCCTCTTTTTCCCCAGTGATTTATTATTCAATACGAGTTCCACTTCTTCAGTATTGCTGTAGATTGTTACCTTTACATTTTCCCCTTCCCTTTCTTTCCAATTCCAATGAGGCATGATATGTATAACTGGTTTAGTTCCCCACCAGGATTGCAGGTAATAAAAAATATCTTTGGGGAAACCACATAAATCAACAATGCCAAATTCCGAATTTACTGCTGGCCAGGAGAGTGGATTTGCTTCCCCCCGATAATCAAAACCGGTCCAAAAGAACACTCCTGAAAGAAATGGGCGTTCATCATAAAATTTCCAGCCTGATTCTGTCCCGACATTCTCCGGCATACGGTTGGTTGCAGCCATTCTACCATTAGCTTTATCATCGGTATACACACCTCTAGTACCTATGGTATTACTTTCCTCAGTTCCAATCCCACATTGCCAGGGAAATTTTTTATGGTGTTCATCGATATTGCCCTGAACTATGTAATTGTAACCCATAACTTGGGCAGTTGTCCCACTGCCATGGTCCCAACCTCCGGATACAGCAACCGTAAATGCGCGTGAAGAATCTATCTTCTGAGCAAAATCCTGCATCGTTTTTGTAATTCGGGCACCTTTTTCATTGCTCTCAATAGCCCATTCTTCGTTCCCTATTGACCAGAGGATGACGCTTGGATGATTCCTGTCTCGAACCATAAATCGTTCGAGCAAATCAAAATGTTCCTGATTAGTTCCCATCAGCCTGTTTTCATCTAAAACTAACATACCTAGCCTGTCGCAAATATCAAGCAATTCTGGGGTTGGTGGATTATGGGAAGTTCGAATAGCATTACTGCCCATTTCTTTAAGCTTCTTAACCCTAAATTCCTGCAATGCATCAGGTATGGCAGTTCCGACACCGGCGTGGTCCTGATGATTATTTGTACCTTTTATCTTGACACTTTTTCCATTTAGGAAAAACCCCAAATCAGGGTCAAATCGGACAGTACGTATTCCTGTCGTTGTAATATAAGAATCAACAACATGTCCATCCGTAATAATATTTGTTTTAAGTTTGTACAAATATGGATTTTCCAAAGACCATAGTGTAGAATTTGCAACATTAATTTTTTGAAACCAGGTATTCTGTAAATTTCCTTTTAATGATATATTTTCCAATTTTGTTGCAACAACTAGTTGATTATTGGCATTTAATAATATATGTTCAATGGTAAAAGTTGATTGGCGATCATATTGGTTATCTACTTTTGTACGTACAGTTAATTCGGCGTTGTTACCTTTGGTTTCGGAGGTTACAAATACTCCATTCTGAGCTACATGCAGCCTGTCGGTTTTATTAAGCCAAACATGACGATAAATGCCTGCGCCTTCATAATACCAACCTTCTTCCGTACTCGCATCGACACGGACAGCAATTGTATTCTCTGCACCGTAATTCAGGTAATCGGTTATATCATACTCAGAAGAAGCATACCCGCTTTTTTCATTTCCGATGTAGAATCCATTAACCCAAACTGTGGAATTTCGATATATCCCATCAAATTGGATGCTTATTTTACGACCCAGATCAGAAGCCTGAATATTGAATTTCTTCCGATACCAGCCTACTGAAGTTTCGGGATATTTCCAGCCAACAGTCTTATAGCCATGACTATGACTGGAAGCTCCTGAAAAAGGAAGCTCCACTGCCCAGTCGTGTGGTAAATCTACTTCACGCCAGATACTGTCTTTAAATTGTACAGCAGCTGCTCCAGCAGCATAGCCAGCCTTTGCCAGATAAGTAAAATAGCCGGTTGATGTTCCAAAATCTTTTACATAATCGGTGGCATGGCCAAATGCAAACTTCCAGCCAAAATCCATCAAATGATGCTCCCGGATAGTGGAAATCGGTTCATTAACCTGTTTCTGGGAGGAAACAGGAAATGAAATAAACAGATATATGAAAAACAATAAATTTAATTCAGCTTTCATTGGTATTAACGACATTGACTTTTATTATTTTAAAACGCAGAAACTTTTAGAACCTGTGAAATCAGTTTTTTTTATTTTCAAAAGATACAGTCCATTTGCTAGCTTTTCCGTATTTAATTTCAGGGGTGTGCTACCATCATAACTATTGTGAGAAAAAACTACTAACTTACCATCCTGTGAATAAACAGAAATTTCAGTCAGAGCCGGAGTTTGCGATCCAATAGTAATGTTCAGGCTTTCCCTGGCCGGATTTGGAAAAAGTTTTATTTTTGCAGCCAATGCATGTGGATTTTCAACAGCAGAAGCATTAACTTTCAGGATTACAGCAGTTGTGGATACTGTTGGTAAAACAAGACTAAACGAATTATTTGCAATATTCACAGTACTCTTTATCAATGCATTGTTCGCATGCGAAATAAAAGTTTCGGTGGCAGGCAGTGATGCCAGTTGTAATGTATTGTACGTTCCGTTTGCAATTGAAAAGTTTGACAAATTCACAGTGACCTTATGTGTAGAACTTAGGTCGCGATTAACCAGAATTACCGTCATTGAATCGGCATTGTTTGTGACAGTTGTATATCCTGAAACGGTATTTTCAAGAGTGGAAGTGCTCGTGACACTATAATTTTTGGCATATCTGCTGAACAAATGCAGGGTTTCCCACATCCCTGTTTTCCAGGTCCAGGGAGTGTATAACTCCACACCATTATTGGCAAATACTCCAAGCATGGAAGCATATAAGACAGAGTTTGTATTGGGATTGGCCGAATTTATTCCTGATTCGCTCATTCCAAGAGAAATGCCATGATTAGCTCCAAAATACAGAGTCAGCCAGTCGTTAATACGTTGGAAAATATACTCCTTGGTTTGTGTATTATCCCAACTACCGTTAATTGATTTTAGCCCGTTAGCACCGGGATAAACATAGGTTTTATCATAGAAAACACGGTGTAATTGTAGTACGTCTGCATCAGCCGATTCTCCCGGATACCAGTGAAGATCCACAACATCAAGCAGCTTAATTCCGGTTGCTTTTTGTTCATCAGCTACCCGTTTCAGGAAATACTCGAGCCAGGAATAATATTTGCCGTTTATATTCAGCGTTTCAGCACCCCATTTATACCATTGCCATTCATTCGCAGTGACCGGCCCGCACAGCTTGATTCCTGGAAACAATGCCCGAGCCTTTTTAGCTACAGTAAAGTATTTATCCATAAAAGCCGTTGCAGCCAATTGACTGGTCATTACATCATCGTGTGTTCCGCTCCAGATTTCGGGTTCATTATCCATGTTCCAATACTGGAAATTATTTGAGTTCAATCCGATCCCTCCAGTTCCAAACCAATGGTTCAGGACTTCGACAGTTGAATCCGCAGGCCACTCCATAGTATATAGTGCAGGCTTTCCATTTACCATTGCAGTATTTCCACCAGAGGGGTTAACGGTGCCACCTCCAGCCAGATTTTGCGAACATCCGCTCCACCATTGCGATTTGTTGTAACTCCAGTCGTTGAAGTTATTATTCTTATTCGAAGCCGTTTTTCCAATCAGTTGAAATGCCCACATCACTTGCATATTGGGAACATTATCCACAACATTTTTCGACAGGGCATCCCAATCATGATCATACACGTTGTTGTACCAGTCAGGATGACTGGACATTTTTCTGCGCCAGTTATATTTGGTTGCATTATTTCCACCATTTTCTCTGGCAAAACGCAACCCGGCTTCTTTAAAAAGAGTAATATCAGAAGCAGCCGTAACAGTACCAAATGAGTTAGAAAAGCTACTATTACGACCATAGATATAGGGTGACACGACTTTCTTGCCATCGGTAGCGTTCACCGTTATAACCACATCCTGTGAAAATGAAGCTGTAAAGCTAAATAATAACAGGAACTGTAAAATATAAGTTTTATGAGAGGAACGTATCATCTTTAATTGTTGTATTCGTTATTAAAATCCGAGTATCTATTTCTCCGAGACATACATCGGTGAAATTTCTTTATTTAAAAGTATTCCCGGTTTATCTGCGAACTTGATAAAGTCAGCAGCCGAAGCATGCCCCTCAAATGGCACATAGAAATGAGTTGGGTTGTTAAAAGCGTTTCGCCAGAAGAGTACATAGCTTATTTTGTAAGGTTGTATTATCGGCAATAAAACCCCGGTAAAATAATCATTCAGCTTTAGACCCTCCATTCCGGTTTCAGCCATAACGGGAATTTTCCCTGTTTTGGCAGCATACTTTGTAACAATGGACAAACCCGTAGTCATTTTTTGTTTATACAATTTCAGGTCTTTTTGTTCAATACCAAATGCATACGTATCAAATCCGAGAACATCCACCCATTCGTCACCCGGATAGCGCAGCAGGTATTCCTGTTCTGTGCTCACATCAGCGGGAGAAAAAGCATATAAGAGATTATGTACTTGTCTTGTATCCCGCAAATACTTTACCGTCATCCGATAAAGTTCGTTGTATTCAACCGGCGTGCATTGTTTGGCTCCCCACCAGAACCAGCTGCCGGTATGTTCGTGATACATGCGAAAAATCACAGGAATTGGGTCACCGTTTTTATCTTTCAGATCGTGGAAAAATACACCCAATCGGTCTAGATATACCAGAAATTTTGTGTGGTTACTTCCACCGGGTAATATACTCCTTACCACTGTATCTTGGGCACAGTCCCAGGCTGTTTTACCGGTTGCAATATTATCGCTATGCCAACTTATGGTATTAATACCACCCCGTTCGTATACTTCCCGAATCAGGCGTTTCATGTCAGTAAAATAGATGGAGTCCAGATTACGATCGGCATCAATTTCGATATGACCAAGTTCCCAACCTGTTACAGCAGGATAATCACCAGTTACAGCCTTCACATCCGATGCGCCCTGCTTTCCATACCATGAATGCCCATAAGCTGCATCATCCTGATGGGCTATCATAATACCTTTGCTAAGACCATTTTTCAGGTTCACAAAAAGTGCTCGTGTTTTCGCAGTAGCATTTTCATCTACAATCATCACTTTTCCCTGAATTCTATCAGAATATTTTTTAATTGTTTTTACAGTTGCATCTATATTGAAAACCGAGTTCAGCCCTTGTTCCTCCTGCGCAGGATCACCCATATAATTATCTCCTTTTACCCAATAGACATGGTTCGGGTTTGGTCGGGCCATGCCACCCCATGCCCAGAAATTGCATCCTGCCAGTACATCATTCGTTTTTGATGAGTGCAGGATAGTTTCAAAAACAGAAGTATAATAGGCATCACGTAAAGAGGTTGAATCCTCAGGGATATATAAATGATGATCACGGGGAAAGCCAAACTCTTCCAATACAATAGGTTTTTCCAACTTACGGGCTACTTCCATGTGATTTTCCATATATACAGCTGTACTATCTATGGATTTCTGCAATGTTCCGGGCATATTTTTCACATCCAGCCAACTCCAGTTTTTAGGCCAGATGTGCATTGTCAGGTAATCGACATTCGGGTCGGAATGAATTTTTTCAAATAGGCTCATGTCTTTTTCACAACCCCACTGACCTTCCGAACCAATACTAACCATGTGATTTTTATCCAACGACTTAATATAAGCTGATATTTCTTTTAACCAGGCTGCAAACAACGGCTTATTTTCATCCGAAAAAGCACGTGGTTCATTGCCAATTTGCCATGCAAAAATAGCGGGGTCTTCGGTGTATTTTTTCTTTGTGTACCGGTTGGTTCGCGATACAATGTGTTTAATGTGCTTTTTGAGAAGTTCCTCACATTCCCGGCATCCGGCATATTGTTTTACATACTTCAGGTATGCCGGCCAGCCATCAACCGAAGGCACCGGATTCTTACCTTTGCCTCCCAGTTGAGGTACTGGCTGTACCCGCCCGACCATTCCCATGAGTTAGTAAAGAAAAGCACCGCCTTCATGTTACGTTTACTTAGTTCAGACATCATGAAGTCTAAACCATCAAAAATTGTATCGTTGTAAACTCCTGGTTTCTTTTGCAGAGTAGGTTCTACCTTCGAAGGTACTCCGTTTTCCCCATCAGCTCCAATCAGCACACGTAAATTATCAATACCATGAGCCTTCATAAACTCAAGTTCCATAATCAGACGGTTTCGGTCGCCACTTTCGCCTTTACTACCCAGAATAGCACCGTACCAAAAGTTTGTTCCTATATAATAATAAGGCTTACCTTCCAAAACGAAATGTCCATTTTGTATATGTACAAAGGACCTCACCACCGGCCTCTCTACCTGAGGAGAGGATAGCAATGAGTTATTCGAAAAAATCAAGTTAGTAAAACAGGTAAGCATAATCAGCGAAACAATAAGTTCCCTAATCCACGAAGGAGAACATAAGCTATTATTGCACTGCAACTTGTCTTTGGCATCCATTTAATTTTCATTTATAAAGTCAATTATAATCCGGTTTTCCTATCACGGCTGGGGGCGTCTTTATGGTTTATACGGTTCACTATCTGTTCTGAAAGGAACCAACGGCAATCCATTTATATCAAACAAATCAGGAATAGCATCATTGGTGAAGCAGTAGCGAACATCCACAGGGACTTTCACATCTTTGCTCGACACAGTTATAAAACCGTCTTTCTCAATTTTAGCTATGGCAGAATAAAACAGATGATCAGCTCCTGAAACCTGGAAACCGCCAATGTTTTTGGCTGTACTTATGAGTTTTCCTGTTGACTTAATCGTTATACTTATCTTGTCCTTCCTAATAGTAGAATTCAAAAAATGAGGAAAATATGGGTTTGTGTTATCCACTCCGTATTGTTCTTTTAAGGCCAGGTTTACTAGTCTTAGTCCTACTTTCTTCTTGATTCGTGGGTGAATATCTTTTATGTTATCGACCAAATCGCTTACAGTTATCATCCCTGTTTTAGACAGATGCAACACCGACTCCTGTTGCTCGCGCAGATATGCTGCACTATTTTTCCAGTAGCCATTCCAGGGTGCAATTTGCACAAAATAAAAAGGGAAGTCGTTATTAAAGGCTTTTCTCCAACCTGTAATAAGACCTTCGAATAGCTTGCCATAATTTTGTGGTTCGCCGGTGTTAGCTTCACCCTGATACCAGATAGCTCCGGCAATTTTGTAATTCACCAACGGAGACAACATCGAATTGTAGATAACAGATGGCTCTACCGGTGCCCAGTTTACAGGTTTAGTATCCTTTGCCAGCGTTTTCAGTTCAGCATTTTGTTCATAAACTTCTTTCGGAGTCCACGATTGCACACAAGTTCCTCCCCAGTATGAAGCTATCAACCCCACAGGGACTTTCAACTTTTCATGGATCGTTTTACCGAAGAAATAACCAATCACACTCATAGATGAAGTGGTTTCAGGAGAACTGACTTTCCATTCTCCATCTGAGTTATCTTTTGGGAAAATGCTATAAGTGTGCGAAAGCTGAAAGTAACGTAATTGGTTATTAGCCGATTTCGCCAACGCATCATCTGCATCGAGCACACCCGCCTGCCAGTTAAAAGCATATTCCATATTTGACTGACCTGAACACAGCCACACTTCGCCAATAAGGATATCAGAAATAACCACTTTTTGTGTACTACTGATAAAAGTGATAGCATAAGGCCCTCCCGCTTCAGGCGTTTTTACAACTGTATCCCATGTCCAATCTTTGCGGGGTTCAGCTGTCACCGTATCGGTAGGATTCCAGCTACAACTGATCTTAACAGTACTTCCGCTTTGAGCCCATCCCCAAAGTTTCACATCAGTTGACTGTTGAAAAACAGCGTGGTTACTGAGAATAGCCGGCAACCGAAATGCCCATTGAGCGGATGCGTTTAATACCAGAGATAAAAGAATAGGTATAATTAGCTTTTTCATTTTTTTTATTTATTTCAAACAAATATCGTGACTCTTGATTCTCTAAATTTATTTCAGACTTGGCATTTTATCTCTCGTTATCACATAATCGTAACTGAAGAATTTCTTCCACCAGGTAGCTCCATTGTTTAAATTTGATTCAGTGTAATCTCCGTTCCAGGGCATAAACCACGACCAGGTATCACCATACTGTTGCATCAATGCCGGATCGGGTACAGAGCCACATTCGCTCAGGGTGATTATTTTCCTCCCACCAGTCATCTCCCTAACCTTATTGAATGATATATACTGGGAACCATGTTGATTTTCACCCGGGTAAATATCCATCCCTACAACATCCACATAATTATCACCCGGATACCAAGTGGCAGAATTTGCCGAGGCACTACTTGTCCACACCCAAATCAGGTTATTCAGCCCGTGATAATTTACAAGCCTGTCGTACAATAATTTCCACAAAGCTTTGCATGGCTCGGCCCCTTTTGCTCCCCACCAGAACCAACCGCCTTCAGCTTCGTGAAGCGGACGCCAAATGACTGGAATATTCGCATTTTTAAACTGTTTCAGATACTCTGCAATGACATCAATATCAACAATCATTGCTTTATACTCAGTCGAAGTAGGATCGGAAACTTTAGTAACATCGAAGGTTGTACCGTTAGGATAAGAAGTTGAAAATGTATTAAAACTCCCTGATTTTGTAAGTGGATCTCGCCAGTGCCACGAAAAGGCTACTATGCCGTTATTATTCCACCACTCCTGCCCCAGCGTAAACGGTGCTGTATAATTCACCCAGTTTTGATTGGGGTTGGTATGGTCTATAAAGTCGAAAGCTGTTAATGCCGGCCATTTACCCGTAGTGTTATACACCCAGGTTGCCTCAGTGATATTGGTGCTGTAGTTTGCCATGGTCCCTGAGATAATCTTGGTATTAAAATTAGTTTTCAGGTAGTTATACAGGTTGAGAAGTTGAGAAGATGGATTAGTACTTACCGGTGCCGAAGCTATGTTGAAAGCAACAGGGCCAACTGTATTTTTAGCAACCCGTAAATAATCAAGCTGAATATATCCCCAGTTTTTTACGATAGAGATGGTATGCGAACCAGCTGTTAGTTTGAGCGTAGCAGCCTTTATCTCAGACCACGAGATTGAAGCTGGGAATGTTATTTCGGCTGCCTGTAAACCATCCACATATAAATTATTGATTTTTTGAGCAGTTGCAACGTATTTCAAATAAACATCATAATATCCTGTTTCGGTTGTTTGAACCGTAAAAGTCACATTTCCTGAATTCGTATTGACATATCCTGTGCCGGAGAAACCACTCTGAGTGGTAGAAATAGCAGCATCGCCCGAGAGAGTTGCTTTTTCAGCCTCAAGCACTCCATCCACGGGAGTGCCAGCGGTTGTGAAAGTGATTTTTATTTCTTTGGAATAGTTTCCGGAAACATCGCTGATAGCATTGGCCGGAATAAGCAAGGCATAGGTGGTTCCTGCTTGCAGGGTCGCACTTATCGTAAGCGTTTGAGAATTAACAGCAGCCGAAACGGTAACTCCATTTAAAAGGATTTGAGCAGATGATGACAAGACAATGTTGTCATTATAATTCAATGAGATAACCGTTTTTACATCAACAGACGATGCCCCATCGGCGGGTGTACTGGATACCAGTAGAGGAGCCGCGGAATCACTGTTCTCATCAGGTTTACAAGCTGTGAACGACACAAGTAAAACTGCAAGAAAAATCAAGGAAGCAAATATTTTATGATACATATACACAAATGATTTAATTTATTCGCAAACAAAAAACTTTGTATGTCCTGCAAATACTAACTAAAATTTCAAACATTTATTGGACTTATATACAATTGTTTTTTCTGTGTGAAGCAAAAATAAAGGGGAATTACCACAGAGAGTAACTCCCCTTCACACAAAACGAATATCTACAAAAAAACTAATTCACTTATTGATTTTACATCCCTATTAATTTGAATTGGGAGACACCGGATCCACTCGAAATCTTTTCGTAACGAATGTTATCTACGCAGAAGCCCGTAAAATTCACAGCATGAGGATTCCAGCCAGAAATAATACCCCAGCTTCCGCTATCTACTGTTGGGTCTGATAAACCTGTTGTTGGCAACGTTATCGTTACCCACTCGCCACCAGTAGAATATTTATTATTTACAACTGGCAAATAAGGTATAAAATTGATTTGCTTCTCTCCTGATAGCATTAGCTTAATTTGAACTTGGTCATCAACCGGTATATCCTGGCGAAGTCGAATATCCATTTTGATTACGTAATTGTTTGTATTGGATATTATTGGATACGGTTTTTCAACCCAGTTATCAGCCACCCACCAATAGGCTCCTGAATTCCAATTGCTTGCAGTAATTTCAAAGAAGTCGCCTGAAACTCCATCGCCAGCCGTACTTTTCCCATTGGCAATGCCACCCCAACTACCTGCGTTATTGGCAGAATTATTCCCATTTCTGTCTTCAAAATTAAAAATCACTAAAGACGGATCTACAATTGGATCGGTTCCATAAGCAAATATAGGTGACACTATCTTCTCTCCTACGAATGAATTCATAGTGAAAGTTATCTTACCATGTTTCGCCTCTTTCGGAATATATACGGTAATTGATGTTTCAGTACGCACACCATAAAGCACAGCTTTTACATCATTTTCAAAATAAATAGATTCCACATAATTTAGATTTTTGCCTGTAATAGTCATCAATCCTCCGGGTGCAACTCCGGGAGTTATGCCTATGATAGCCGGAGTAGTGGCAGCCTTGATAGACAGTTGATCCGATGAGACTACTTTACTTCCATTCACGGTTTCTAAAGTGATTGATCCGGTTCCAGAGCAAGTGGTAGGTACTGTTACTGCCAAGGAAGTTGCTCCACTTGGAGGAGTTACTGTCACCGATCCACCCATGAAATCTACTTTATTTACCAAGTCTAAATCAGTACCTGTAATAGTCACCGTTTCACCGGCTGTCAGAGCCAATGGACTGATGGAAATAAATGTAGGCTTAACTAGAGTGATAGCAGCACTGGTAGCAATCAGACCTGAGTTAGTTCCCAAAATAACTGGTCCGTCTTTAGCCGTTAAAGGTACAATGATATCTAAACTGGTATTATCGGAAGATAAAGTTCCAAGTTTGCCTGCTACACCATCTGTAAAGGTAACTCCTGTTACCAAATCAAGGTTAGTTCCTTTAACAGTAAGCGTTGCCCCGTTTTTTAACAGCATAGGCGAAACGGAAGTAATTGAAGGACTAGTTAACTTCATCACAACTGTACTGGAGATCTCATGGCCTGAATAAGTCACTAATTTCACAGTCCCTTCTTTTGCAGTCAAAGGTACTTTTACCACAATTTCTGTTTTGGCACCATTGATGGTAATAGCTGCACTGTCAATTTTGTTACCATCAGGCAAAACTACTGTTTTAACTAAATCCAAATAAGTACCGGTAATGGTCAAATTGGCGCCTGGTTTAACCGGTATTGGAGATATAGATACAAGTGTGCTTGGATCAGAAATCGTTGCATCACCTATCGTTTTAACCAATACAGGAATTGCTGCACCATTGGATATAGTTACTTTCCCTGTTTTTGCTGCTTTTGGAACATACACTTTCAACTCTTTACGCGATTGGCTAATGAATTTTGAACTATCAATAACTGCTCCATCGGTAAATATTACTTTCGCAATCAAATTCAAATAATCACCGGTAATTGTAAATTCATCCCCTGCTTTTACACTGGCAGTAGTATAAGTGGCTATTAAAATTGGTTCCGAAAAGGTTAATGGAGTTTTAGTGGTAATATCTCCTTGAGGAGTTTTTAATACTACCAATCCCGGTTTCGCAGTTTGAGGAATCAGAATGGATATCTCGGTTGGACTTGTCTTTGTAATCTCGGTAATTTCAAGGCCACCATCAAGCACAATGGATGTTACTTGATCCAATGAAGTTCCGATGAATTTTAATTCACCTCCACGTAATGCCGGTGAAGGACCAAAGGCAGTGAGTTTTATAATACTAACATTATCTTCCTTCGAACAAGCATTGAAGATAAAACTTCCAAGTATTAGGCAAGCCATTAAACTTGCAGTAAGAATTTTATTAAATTTATATCTCATATTGGTGTTTTTTAAGTATGCCTACTCTCTGTTACAAGAGTAGACAATTTAATTAGAACTAATCGTTACATAAAAATTTATTAATCCGTTTTATTGGGCAACCTTTGGTACTACCCTGAAATTATCAAATGACATATCGCAATCAAGCCCTGTAGCGCCCTGAAATACTACCCTGGACCAGTATCCATCATGATTTACAACTGGAGCTACTTTATATGAAATGACAGCTGGATCGGTATTCACTTTAACGACCTCTTCAAATGGAATTACTACTGTTTGCCATTGTCCTTTTGTATCATATGGAGGTGCCCACAAATAATTTCCATGATCACCGTCCTGAGTCCCAACATTAAACAAAATTCCGCTTCCATTATATGGTTTGGAAGTACATACTTCAAATTTAAAGTTGTACTTTGATGGATTAAGAATAGCATCATCCGGAATATTCTGACTTTGTGGCAACATGGTATTTGCCGGTCCACCTGCTATTTCCTGCCAACCCCATGCACCAAGGTTTTTTACAATACGGATATAATTCCCATTAATAGCCGGTACATCTGCTGTGCCCGGGCTGTTTACTACAAAGGAAGCGTTCCACCATCCCTGGTATGGGTCACTGCTTATAAATATATTCCGGTTATCTTTAAACCAAAAATTAGTTTTTGTAGTTCCAAAATTAGAAGTAACTGTAATCTGGCCTGGAACTGTCCCTGAAGGAACTGTTACCGTTAGGATCTTGTTTGTTTCATCTACGGATACATTCGTGGCTTGCACATCACCTGGGAAAATAACTGTGATCGGGAGGTAAAAATAATTACCCCGGAGTGTAGCTGTCTTTCCATCCAGCGTGTATTCACAATCCATGCTGGTGATTTCTGGTTTATTTATCTTAACACTGAAATTATAAAGAAGTGAATCTCCATTCACAAAAATAATCTTCAATTTATTGCTAATTTGAACAGGGACTAGTGTAGGCACACTCACCAGAATTGATGTTTTTGTAATATAGGTCGGCGTTAATGAAGCCTGACGATCATTAAACCACACTTCCCGGGCATCCTGTAAATTATCCCCAATTATGGCAATAAGTTGCCCTTGGCCGGCACTAATTATTAATGAATCCGAAGCAGTAGGTTTGGTGATTCTCACATATGTAATCTGTGGCGTTCCAGTATTTACATCCTCGTTCTTGCAAGATGCAAATACTCCCAGTATAGCAAGTGCTATAAAAAGAACAGGCATTGATTTATATATCTTTTTCATTGTATTTTGTTTTTTTTGAAACATTAGTGTTTACTTATTGTAATAATCTACTGCAGGTTTCTGTAAATTAGGAGCTGCTGCCAATTCTTTTGTTGGAATTGGGAGGTAAAAATTACCATCCGTAGCAGTAATGATCCTGTCAACCTTTTTTACCCATGAAGTTTTCACAAAAGTCCATTGTGTAGGATTCGGAAATACATCTGGGTACACTGCAAATAACCCCCTGTCCTGGGAATTCAAAACAGCAAGTGCTTTTGCCGGATTATAATAAAACAGATTGCTGATATCATACCAACACATACCTTCCATAGAAAACTCAACAATTCGTTCATTGAATATATTATCAAATGTGAGCGGAGTAATAACAGCACCCAATCCGGCTCTTGTATGAACTTTATTAAAATAATCCATTGCTGTGACGTCTGCTGTCTGGGTTTGATTACCTAAAGTAGCTTCTGCATAAATTAAATACATTTCTGCCAAGCGTAACATATACGTATCATTTGGATAGTGTTGACTTGATGCTTGCCCACCCATATCTGCCGCCTTGCCGCAAACATATTTTTTAATTGCTGCCATACTGTTATCAGTGGTATTATTCGGATATATCAGTTTTTGAGTTCCCGCTTTTCCATCAGCCAATGTAATCGATTGGGTTATTTCAGAATAAGTGGAACCAGGAAGCATAAAAGTAGCTTTCAGGCGTTGGTCCATCGTACGGCCTTTGAGCGAATCTCCGGTGGTACCAATCGGATCCAGTCCCTGATATTTTTGAAGCATCCACCAGGATGCCCCTTTACTTCCTCCCCAACCATCGCCGTTGGCTATATCGCCACTATAAGCAAGATAAGCAGGCGTAGAATTACTAACCCCCCAAATGGTCGAGTATACCCATTCTAATTCAAACAACGATTCTGAATTATTATTATAAGGATATTTGAACAGACTGGCATAATCGGTCAACAATACTTTTCCACTCAGCCTGATCACCCGGTCGGAATAATACTTGGCACTATCTAAAAACTGTTGGTTTCTCACACCATTTGTGGACTCAACGCCTGCACGTGTTAAGTAAAACCGGGCTAACATACCTTCTGCGGACCACTTGTTTACCCTACCTGTCTGAAACCCGTTATCCGGCAGATCATTGGCGCACGCTCTCATTTCAGTTGTCAGGAATCTCCAGATACTTTTTATCGTATTTTTCGAGATAGTAGTATCTGTCAAGATGGCCTGATTATTCTCAATAATAGGCACTTCACCCCAACACATGACCAGATTTCGGTAGGCACATGCCCTCATAAACCGGGCCTCAGCGATTGTTCCTTTTTTAACATCCGTAGTAACTGCTGCACCAGCATACTTAGTAATATTCTGTATGGCAAGGTTCGATTGTCCGATGACTGTAAAAAATGCACTCCAACCGGCCATCATGTCCGGATCATCAGCAGTCAGGTTAAACCTCACATAACCTTGTGAACTATAGGGGTCATAAGCGGATCCGCCCCTGAAATCACCTATTTCGTATGAGGCTTTATCATTATAATCAAACCATACCCGGCTATACAATAAAGCGGTAGCAGCCAATACCTGGTCATTGGTTTTATAAAAATTTGCATCCGTAATGGAATCAACCGGCGGCCTGTTCAAAAAGTCCTGTGAACATCCCGGCAATATAAGGATTGAAATCAGTAGTGCAATCCAACTATATTTTAAGTTCTTCATATTATTTAGAATTATTAAAAGTTAACCGTAATATTAAACGTATAAACCGGAGTCAAAGGATAACGTCCATTATCCACTCCAATAGCCTGATTATCTGCTCCTGAATTGTTGCCAACATAAGCTCCAACTTCTGGATCATAACCAGTATAATGAGTCAGGGTAAATATGTTCTGAGCACTGACCATCAGCCTTACTTCTTTTATGAAACTTTGTTTTGAGATCAATTTAGAAGGCAGGTTATAGGCTAAGGAGATATTCTTAAGCTTGATAAACGATCCATCTTCAACCCAACGATCCGAAAATCTGGTCCAGTTGCCATTATTACTATACGATATTCTGGGAAGGGTGCTCGATGGGTTTATTATAGAGGAAACCCCATTTTCATCGGTTGCGAGTTTTGAATAATTGGCTGCACTGTTCAATAAATTACGGCCAAGATTAATCTGTTGAGGATTCGAATCAGTCATTTTCATATAATTGTAAATGTCGTTCCCGTATGAATAAGTCAACAGGACACTTAATTCAAATCCTTTATAGCTGAATGTATTGGTAAATCCACCAAAGAACAAGGGCCATGGATTACCGATGGTTGTTAAATCCTTTACATCGATAATGTGATCTCCATTCATGTCTTTGTATTTTACATCACCTACCCATACATTAGCAGGATCGGTAGCTAGTCGGACCCCTTTGGCATCCACAGGGACGGCACTGTTGTTGATTTCATCCACCGATTGGAAAATACCTTCGGTCTTATATCCTAAAAACAACCAAGGTGCCTGCCCTACCGAAGAACGTTGTGTCCAACTTCCCATCCACCACGAAGTACGGTCAATCGAAGCAGCGTCATTGTTAAACTTCAGGATCTTTGTCTTAAAACCTGAGATGTTAAAGCTCGATTCCCATTTAAAGTTTTTGGTATTGATATTCGTGGTAATTAAATTAATTGCCCAACCGTTATTTTGCATAGATCCCAAATTAACAGTTGGTGGATTAGGACCCCCATTACCCTGTGTACCCATGAAAGAGGGCACTGCCGCCTGCATGATCAGGTTATCGGTTACTTTATGATAATAATCGGCTTCCAGTTGAATTCTGTTGTTAAAGAAACTGGCGTTTAATCCTATATTATTGGTTAATGTCGATTCCCATTGCAATTTGGAATTTGGATACTTGCCAGGTAGGAAGCCCACACCCCAAGCTGAAGGAGCCGGATTCATAGTGGCATAAATCCCACCACTTCCCTGATTTCCAGTAGTACCAGTTTCCAGTCTTAATTTCAACTCGTTCATAAAGTCGACATGATACCAGGATTCTTTCGATATCCTCCAGGCTCCGGATACTGCAGGAAAAGTACCCCATTTGTTATCCGGACCAAAATTAGCAGAACCATCACTACGAACAGAAGCGGAAACAATATACCTGTCGCCATAATTATAATTTAACCTTGCCAGATACGATTCCATACCCCAGGAATTATGACTACTTCCGTTTAAATCAGCTGTTGTTTGATCACCGGCACTGACATCAATAATATCATTGGTAAGGAAAGTGTTTATATTGGCAGCATTGCCCTTCCAGGTTGTTTCCTGTGCTTCGTGACTTACCATTAAGTCAATATTATGTTTGCCAAATGTCTTGACATATTGAAGGAGTTCATTTAAGTTCCAATAAGTACCTACACCATTAAAATCAGACATAGTGGCCACTGCTTTATCATACCATCCGATTTTTTGTTTTGGAGAGAAATAAATGGAATTCTGGGTATTGAGATTTGCATTCAGTGATGTTCTGAAGGTAAGTCCCGGTAAAATATCAATTGCAAGGTTTGTTCCTCCGTTAAACTGTCTCCTGGTATTGTTGTTGGTTACAGAATTAGCAATAGCAACCGGGTTGACTGGGGCATATTTATCTTCCGGGTTATTCAGGTCTCCTCCTCCATAAGTTCCATCTAAATTCTTTACAGGCGTCTGTGGGCTTAGCTGTAAGGCATTCGTGATTACATCTTCCGAACTCGAGGTCAGCTTTTCAAAGGTCTGGTTGAAATTGGCATTTGCTCCAACATTGAGCCATTTCCTTGGTTTTGTATCCACGTTTAAACGCACGCCAAGACGATTAAAACCCGATCCTGCTGCAACACCATCCTGTTTTAAATATTCACCCGACAAATAATAAGTTGTTTTTTCACTACCACCACTGATACTTAACTGGTGTTTCTGCATCCCTGAATTGCGGAATAATTCACTCTGCCAGTCAGTACCTTTTCCTAATATGGATGGATCTAAAAATGCTGTTGGAGTTGTACCGCTTACGATAGAATGGAATTCATTGACCATTTGGGCATATTGCTGCAGATCCATAACATCCATACGTTTTGGAGGGGTCTGTTGCGAATAACTATAGTTATAGGAAATTTTAGCGTCTCCAGCCTTACCTCGTTTGGTTGTAATCAGAACCACACCGTTGGTTGCCCTGGAACCGTATAATGCTGTGGCGGAAGGACCTTGCAGAATCTGGACATCAGCAATGTCCGAAGGGTTAAGTCCCGAAAGGGGGTTTGAAGAACTGGTTGAACCATAGCTTACCGACTGTCCTGGGATCTGTACCCCATCAATCACGTACAGCGGTTCGGTTGATCCGTTTATGGAACTCACTCCACGTACGGCAACGGAAATACCTCCACCTGGTTGGCCTGAGTTCTGGGTAATATACACCCCTGCAGCTCTCCCTTGTAGGGCCTGTTCCAGAGTTGTGTTTACTGTTTTTTCCATTTGTTTGGAAGAAACAGAGGTCTGAGCCGTGGTTAAGTCGGCACGCTTCGCTGTTCCATAGCCAATTGCAACCACTTCGCCAAGCATTCTTGAGTCAGAATGTAGACTTACATTTATCACTTTGTTTTTTACAGTCAGTTCTTGTTTTTCCATCCCAATATAGGAGAAAACAACTTTAGAACCTTGGGCTGCAGTCACGGTATATCTCCCGTTCATGTCTGTAATTGTCCCTTTTGTTGAACCTTTTACTTGTACTGAAACCCCGATCAGAGGGCTGCCATCACTTGCATCGGTCACAACTCCCGAAACAGAAAGGTTCTGCTGTGCAGAAACTAAGCATACTCCAAAAAGAAGTAGTACCGATAGAAAAATGATTTTTCTTTTCATGGAATTAAATTTAATATTAGAAGGTTAATTATGCATCGAAATGACACATTTCGACTGTGCAAAAATAAAGTATTATAACAAAGTAAAACTATATTAATTTAGCTAAATATAATACTTTTTCTACTTCAAAAGGAAATATACAGCTACATAAGTAGAACAATCAAAAAAAATATAATGAATATTAAACCTGTTTCAAAGAATAAATCCAGGATTTTAAATAAACACATTTAGATACTTTTGTGTAAACATTAGCATTTATTTAATTGATTATGAAACAACAAACTAACACAAGTGTTTATTTTTTTATAATATTTAAGCTAATAATTCAAAGCGTTTCAACCGCTTTCAATTCATATTTTTACGATGAATGAAAACTGAGTTATATTTGAGTATTAGAATTGCAAAAGGAATAAAAGTACCCAAATTTAAAGAATCCTCACAAACTAGAATCTGTGACTCTGGATACCAGTAATAGAAAACAATTAAATGTTTCATTTAAATTTTAAAGACTAGAACGTCCATTTACGCATATCCGTTTGATCTGCGTAAATCGGCTTTCTTTATTAATTTAGAAATGTATATCCGATTTGATATTTACAATCGAAAAGGTTGCCCTATCACAGGACAACCTCTTCTTTAGAAAACTAACTTCAACACACTCGTAAAAAAAATAAACCAATTAACCTGACACTAAATTAAAAAAGATTCCTTAATTCTTATTTCCAACCTGAATAATTTGGAGGTGTTAACCAACCGGCATTTTGTTTCAAGACTCCGGTTGATAAGGTAATCTCGCTTCCAGGAATCGGAACAAAGCCATGAGTCTCTTTATAACGTTGAACATAACCGCCACCATTAATAGAAGTATTATTCGTATCGGGTAGTCCATTATAATAAGTTGGTTGACCGGCTTGTTTTGCTAATGCTGCTTCACAATATGTATCACCCCAACGACGCATATCGTTCCAACGAACACCTTCAGAAAAGAGTTCCCAACGACGTTCATTTTGAAGGTTTACCAACGAATATCCTACGGCAGGCAGTCCAACGCGGGCACGCACCCGGTTCAATCCGGCAGCATTTGCTTCCAGTTCCGATTGCATAAGGAGCACATCTGCAAATCGTATAAGTACTATATCCTTTTCATTGGCTTCCTGCATATTGGTTTTTTGAGCTGCATTACCATACATAATTGCTTCAAATGCAGGGTAATAAGTTCCGGATACTTCACACGATACAGGCCCTGTTTTTTTTGCATAAAAGTCAGTTTCCTGAACCATATTCCAACTGCCTTTTACATAACCTGGTATTTCAACCGGAATATCAACAATACTTGCAATACGTCTCGGATCAGTAGGCTCTGCTGCTTTCCAGTCGTTCCATAAATTCGGAGTAACCGGAGCACCACCCCATCCCTGACCAAACGGGAATGTCAGATTAAGCGGTTGATTACCACGCAAGCCTGTATACAAGGCATATTGATTAGAATAACCTTCTGAAACCAACTGGTTGTTATTTCCAAAATTCGAAAACTTAACAGCAAACATCGATTCAGGGTTAACTCCACCATCGTCCTCCACCCATTTTAGATTCAGGCCCTTAGTCAATGTATATTGGTTTACGGTCAGGTTGTTTGTAAACGACCACAAGTTACGGTAATCAGGCACCAACGTATAACCTGAGTTATTTACACAGTCATCGATCCAGGTGATGACATCCGACTTAGCCACCTTTGAACCATCGGGAAGTGTAATGTCAGTCTTGTTATAAAAACCGGTATAGAACATGAAAGCACGAGCTAGCATAGCCTCTGCTGCATATTTATCCACATGACCAGCATCCGATGCTGAAGTTCGGGTGGGTGACATCAATGTAATGGCTTTTTTAAGGTCGGATATGATCTGTCCCCAGGTCTGGTCGGGAGTGGATTGTGGCTTGTTTTCCGGAATAGTTGATAAAACCACCGGTATATTCTCAAACAACGATGCTAATTCATAATAATAATACCCACGTAGGAAATAAACTTCTCCAAGCATTTGATTTTTTTGAGCATCACTGGTAAAGCCTTTCACTTTGTCCATCGATTCAAGTGCATTATTGGCCCGAAACACACCCTGATAACGCACGATCCATATTTGCCTGAACAAATCCGAATTCAGATATTGTAAAAACATATCCTCCGCCTGCCATCCCTGGTCATTCACTCCTCCTCCACCTAAACGATCATCAGAAGCAACTTCTGAATAAAAGAAAAATGTTTTTGAGGGTATATTACCATATTTGGTATTATCAAATTGCTCATTCAAATTACTATAAATACCCGCTACCATTTGTTGCGCATCCCCTAAAGTCTGCGGAAAGGTCAGGGTGTTTTTATGGGTCAGATCTTTCGTGTCAAGAAAACTCTCACACGAAGTAAACAGAATTATTGTTGCAGCTAGTGCTGAATATATTATCTTTTTCATATTTATCTTCTATTAAAATTTAAGATTAACACCAATTAAATAAGTTCTTGGACTAGGATATTGGCCAATATCAATTCCGGAGGACCATGTGTCCGTAGTTCCTGCATTCGAACCTATTTCAGGATCCATGCCTGAGTATTTTGTAATCGTGAACAAATTCTGTGCGCTGAAATACAAACGGGCTTGTTTGAGCACCATTTTAGGAAATAGCTTTTTAAAGTCATACCCTAACGTAAGATTCGAGGCTTTTAAATAGTCACCATTTTCAATGTATATATCTGAAATATTTTGAAAGTTGGTGTTAGAACCTGAGGTCAGGCGAGGTAATTTATTGGAGGTACCTTCACCATGCCAGTAATTAAAGGCATCGGTCGTAAAGTTATCATACTGACTATCGGCAAACTTACGATACGATTTAGCAATTTGTTGACCGAAAGCTCCATGCATAGTCACTGTCAGGTCGAATCCTTTGTAACCGGCATTAAAAGTAAGCCCTAATGTTGTGGCAGGGTTTGGATTTCCTATATTCGTTTTGTCTTTATCATCAATCACTTTATCGTGGTTCAAATCGGTGAATTTCAAATCTCCCGGTTGAACATTTGCCTGAAGAATACCATTTCCAGCAGCTTTCCAGGCTGCAATGTCTGCTGCATTCTGGAAAACGCCCGATGTTTTATACCCATAAAAATAGCCAATAGGGTAACCCACCTGAGCACGGTACATTTCTGAGGTTCCCTGACTCAAGACATTTAAGGCACCATGGATAATTCCTTCGGCATTGGCAATCCGGGTCACTTCATTTTTATTAAAGGATGCATTCACGGTCATACCATAGGTGAAATCTTTACCAACATTGTCATTCCATCCCACTGCTACTTCATACCCTTTATTGACCACATCGCCTCCGTTTATAAATGGAGCACCTGTACCGAAAATAGCCAGTTGAGGAGCAACAACCAACCAATCATTGGTAGCCTTATTATAATAATCGAGTGCAAGACTCAATCTGGAATTAAATAAACGGGCATCAAATCCCAGGTCCGTTTGTATGGACGTTTCCCATTTTACATTAGGATTTGGAAGTATGCTTGGATAACCACCGGGAGTTTGTGTGGTCTTGCTGTTTCCAAACGAGTATGCCGACCAATTATCGAATGCTACAGTGGAATTATACTGGAATGGAGAGATATTGCAATTTCCATTTTCACCCCAACTAACACGTAACTTCAGAAAATCCAACCAGCTTTTAGAGGATTCCATAAAGCCTTCGTTGGTAATAACCCAACCTGCCGATACGGATGGAAAGTATCCCCATCGATGGCCGGAACCAAAGTTGGATGAACCATCAGCACGCATAACTACGGTTGCCAGATAAGTTTCATTGTAATCATAGTTTACCCTGCCAAAGAAAGAAGCCAGACTGCTTTCAGGCATAGGCAACCCGGTAATTTTAGTTGCCGTTGAAGTTCCCGACGTATTACTAATATAAGCATGCTCAAAATCGGTGTATAAATATCCGTTATTGGTAGTTGTCAAGCTTTCACCAAATCCGGAATGTTCAATCGATTGACCTGCCAATGCATCAATGTGATTTGAATTGACAGTAAACTTATAGTTTAAGGTATTTTCCAGTGTATAACTATAACTCGATCCGGCTCCCTGAGTAACAGACATATCTAAGTTTTTAATATACGGGGAATAATCATAGATGGGCTGGAATGACCGGTTCGTATTTGAATTGAATTTATACCCAAACTGAGATTTGAAAATCAGATTGATAATGGGTTGAATCTGTAAATTAGCCGACATGTTCAGATTGGTATTCTGAGTAGTATTACTACCACGTCTGCTTACCATTTCCCCAATCGGGTTGGTTGGATTGGCAATAAGACCCATATTCATACCGGCAGCAGTCTGATCAGCTTCGCCAAAATAGCCATTTGAAGAACCGGCTATTGGAAATAGCGGTGCCCCTCTCAAGGCATTCGAAATATCGTTCACATATTGGGTACCAATTCCGATACCCCCTTTATTCGTAGAATTAAAGTTTAATGTTTCACCTACCTTGATAATGTCGAACGTTTTATTTTTCAGAATGATATGATCGGAATTCAACCGTACCGTCGTACGATCGTATGAAGGAGCTACAGGAGCACCAATAATACCTTCCTGAGAAGAATAAGATACACCCAGGGAGAATTTGGAGTTATCATTGCCTCCCGCCAGATTAATTGAATGATTTTGAGTTGGAGCATTTTTATTGAGCATGGCATCCAACCAGTTGGTGCTAAATCCGTTTTGAACGTTTTGGTAGAAAGTGCCTAAAACAGATTTCCAGTCGTTAACAGGCCTGCCTTCATTGGTATTAATCAGGTCTTCAATGGTCATGTACTGTTTGGCATTGAGCAATGAAGGCATTTTAGACGCATTCTGCACGCCCACAAAACCATCATAACTAACCTGTATTTTTCCAGACTTACCCTGTTTGGTCGTGATCAGGATAACACCATTAGCAGCACGTGCCCCGTAAATAGCGGAAGAAGCACCGTCTTTCAACACATCTATGGATTCAATATCCGAATTGTTCAATGTATTAATATCACCACCCGCAACACCATCGATGACATAAAGGGGATCCGAGTTACCGGTGGTACCAATACCACGTATGTTTACTTTAAAATTTTCACCAGGTTCACCTGAACTTTGAGTAATGTTTACACCCGGAGTCTGACTCTGCATAGCTGTCAGTACATTGGTGGTACTTAGCTTCTGAAGATTGTCTCCTTTCAGTTGAACAGTAGCTCCGGTTACCAGTTTCTTTTTCTGGGTACCGTAACCGATAGCGATAACTTCATCCAACATTCTAGAATCAGATTGAAGAGATACATTAATAACATCACTGGTTACTTTAATTTCGAGTCTTTCCATCCCAATATAGGTGAAAACTAAGGTTGATCCCTTTGGTGCATTCAAGCTATACTTACCATTGAAATCAGTAATTGTTCCGGTAGTTGTTCCTTTCAATAAAATAGAAACACCCAGAAGCGGTGAACCATCACCAGCATCGGTCACAACCCCCGAAACAGAAAGATTCTGCTGTGCAGAAACAAAGCATACTCCAAACAGGAGTAATACCGCTAGAAAAATGATTTTTCTTTTCATGGAATTAAATTTAATATTAGAAGATTAAATATATATCGGAATAACGCATCCCGACCATGCAAAAATAAAGCTTTATAACAAAGCAAAACTATACTAATTTATCCTAATACAATACTTTTCAAACATTACTTCCCAACCAACACTTAAATTGGGTATAAAAATACATCAGTGGATGGCGTGTGAATTTGCAAAACGTGATATAAAGCTATTTTTTATATCCAGAATAAATGTGGGATCCTGATATTCTTTTTTCGAAAATACTGTGGGACAATACTTAATGCAATATAAAATATTTCATAAGCATGTAAAAACAACTCATAACACTGTAAAACCGGTTAACTACCAATTAAAATGACAGTCGCTGGATTTACCTTTTTCTAACTACCAGTCTGAATACTACTCAAAATTACAGAAAAAGCAGTTCTAACTTTCCATCATATTTCACATTTTATTTTATTACTTCATACACTTTTATCTGTTCTTTAACTGAATAAAACACAACAGTTGTAATGAATCTTTATTATCACATTTTCTCGGGCAACATCCGATCCGAATTGGATTGGCTTAAACTAAAAAGTGAGGGCTTCATTAAAATGAAGCCCTCACTTATAAAATATCAATTATGCAGTTCGTGGAATAGGGTAAATTATCTGTTCACATAGAAAATTTCTTCACCCTTCCATTGTGTCAACAGGACTGCTCACGTGGATGGATTCCGGCTGGTTGTTGAAAGCAACCCTTCAGAATAACGGGAGTTCTTAGGCTTTCTTCACCTGAGAGAAAGAACCATGTATGGATTTCAGAAGCCGTTGTGGGCTGCATTCAGGTACAATGATTCGGCGTACGGTTTGCAAAGGCACGATAGAATCGCGCTTTGTAGATAATGAAAACGAAAGCTTGAAATACTTGCTCAGCTCCAGAGCCCCTTTGTGGTCGTAGACCCCGTTCGGATAAGCCCAGTATTCAACCGGCATGCCCACAATTTTCTCCAGCTTTGCTTTAGGCGCTACTACCTCTTTCTGCCAGTCAGCCGCGTCCTTATATTTGATCACCATGGTATGGTCCCAGCTATGCAGGCCTACGGTATGTCCGTTTTTAGCCAACTGTGCAATTTGCTCGGTAGTCATGTAATTTTTTTTGTTGTAGGTAATGGTCATGATAAAAAAGGCACCCCTGAAACCGTATTTCTCCATCACCCGGGCAGCAATGGCTGAATGCTCAATACGCGAATCATCAAATGTTATCAGGATTGGTTTCGAAGGCAGTTCCTTATTATACACCAGGTAGTCATACAATTGCGCTGGCTTGATAGAGTGGTAACCGCTATCGGCCAAGACTTTCATATGGGCAGTAAACGTTGCCGGGCTAACCGTATAATCACCTTTATGGTCATTTTCAATGCGGTGGTAACACAGTACTGGCACCTGCTGTTTCGCATAAATCACGGAAGAGGAATTTTTGGTCTCATGAACTGCAACAGATTCTTTTTCTGTCACACTACTCGATACTGCACTCTGTTTTTCAGTAGCTTTATTGGTTTTGTTACAACTGATAACCGTGAAACACAACACTACGGTGCAAAGAAGACTAATTTTTCGATTCATGTTAGTTGTTTTTTAAGTGGGCAGCAAGCCTGAGCCTACTTTTCGCCCTGAAAAGATTATGGATTATGTTCAATGAAAGGCCTACGCTCCGCTCGTTTTAATTTTCTTCCAGGCAGAATAAAGACTTATTTACTTCTAAGAAACAGTTTCGTATATCAAAGGGTTCAACCGGAATAAAATGAATAGTCGGGTGGCTTAAATCATCAATCTGCTGTACTGTTTCGCAATACCACAGTTGAAAAGTTACAGGATCCGGTATCAACACCATCAAAACCTGATCGCCAACCCTAAGCCGGAGGAATTCACCCCAAGCCTGATATCGTAATAGGCTTCCTTGTGCGAGGTCATTATTTCCTGATTATAGGCATTCACTGCTTTCAGGATATTGTGGTTCGCCGAACTGATGACAGGGATAGCAATCACTACCAACCCGCACCCTACCGCTGCGAGTGTCCAGTTAGGCTTTCCACCTCCAATGGCTGTACCGATAGGCCACCCGATCATGAAACCGCCCGCATAACTCAACACACTTGCAAACCCGACACTGCTCTTCACTTTTTTCATATATTCTGCTGATACAGCATTCTTTTGAATGATATTCCCTAGTTTGTCGGCCCCTATTTCTTCCCCATGATATTTGTACCGCCAACCATTCCCCTTTTTTACAACCTGAATGGTATCTAACTCCGGCACCTGTACTTTCTGACGTGCACTGTCACCTGAAGTGGCTGTTGCAACTGGCACCTCAAACGAACTTACTTTGTAGATGGAGGCTGTGATACGATGACACGAACTGAGCACATCAGGGTATTGATGCTTTACGATCTTTAATGCATTTCCACCTGCTTTCCGGGCTTCCTGCCTGGCAGCTTCAAGTACAGTTTCATAATCGCAGTGTGAAGTAAAACCCGAATCCCCTACTTTCACTTCCCCTAGCAATTCCGAATGGACAGGAACATCATCCGAAAGATCAATCACTTTTACTTCCTGCGTTTTGTCAAGACCAGCATAGTTTTTTGAAAGAGATGTACTGATACGTGGAGAACATGAATTTAATGAAAGGAGCGTACCAACCACCAGAAACAGGGTGCTTAATTTTTTCATTGTGGAATTTTTAATAGTGAATTGTTTTTTCAGTTTTTAAGCAGAGAAAGAACCATTTTAACAAGCTCCAAAATTACAAATTATTTTTTAAATTATTCACAGTCGTGTTAATTAATTTTCAGATGTACCTGCCTGCATTTTCAATTCCATTCCGCGCAGTTTTTTCAG
>Ga0302286_10000475_pt1 | contig 33045 bp, 33 predicted proteins | sample III_Fen_E2_3_FD_198765 | JGI IMG/M metagenome (GOLD analysis project Ga0302286, IMG submission 198765) | Peat permafrost microbial communities from Stordalen Mire near Abisko, Sweden - III_Fen_E2_3 | ecosystem: Environmental > Terrestrial > Soil > Wetlands > Permafrost | place: Sweden: Abisko...
GAAGTTTATTCCGACTGGCTGTATAACCTTTTTCTTCTACAACACGTCCTGTGGCAATTGATTCTTCAACCGAACCAACAAGCAACTGTGCTCCAAGTAATTTCACCAATTCATCCCGATATGTAATCGTTTCTTCAAAATTATGACCAGTATCAATGTGGACAAATGGAAAAGGTATTGCAGCCGGATAAAAAGCCTTGTATGCCAGATAAGCCATCACGATAGAATCTTTGCCACCGGAAAACAAAAGTGCCGGTTTTTCAAATTGCGCAGCCACTTCTCGTAATATAAAAATGGATTCAGACTCTAATTCTTTGAGATGTGTTAGTTTATAATTGCTCATTGTTGTAGAATTTTAATGTTGTATAAGAAAAGTGAGATGTCAGACTATTTCATTCTATTTCTTTTGGCAAAATTACAGCATACACAACTACTCCACCATACCACTCTAGAGGTATTTTTATACCACGTTTAGGGTACATAATCCTTAAGATTCAGTCTGGTTGCATTTTCATTCTAAAAAAATGCAAATAGAAAAACCCCTTTTATTTTCCAAAAAAGAAAATAAAAGGGGTTTAGTACAGATATATCCCGGGAGGGTTATTTTTTAATCGTATCAGCTTTGATTACTTCTTTTACAATAATCACTTTGTCAGCATGTATTTCTTTGGTTTCCTGACCGCAATGTCTTTCATGTTCTTCCATCATGCAGCAATGTTCACGCTCGCATAATTTATGACCACGGTTGAAATGTTCAGCACCCATGCTAAACCATAAACATCCGAATGTAATGGCAGCAACGCCCAAACTCACTAAAAATCTAGATCTTCTATGCATTTTATTTGTTTCTTTAAATGATTAATTACTTGGTCGTTTCTTCATTCTTTGATTTACAGCAGTCTTTATTTGCCGATTTTGAGCCACATCCGCAATGCTCGTGATAACCGTGATCATAGCATCCACCACCCATATTGGTTTTGAATTCGGCATATTCTTCTTCGCTCATTTTGCGAATCTTATCTGCCAGATAAAACATCCGTTGATGTCCATAATGTCCGTGTCCACAATATCCGTGTCTTCTTCTGCCACAATGAAATAAGTGGATAATAGCGCAGAAAATAAAAATTCCGATTAGGAGTTTCGGCACAAAAAATGCTGCTGCTCCAATAAAGATACCAACTAATACAGTTCTTAAAATTGATCTTGTCATGTTGTTTTGATTTATAAATTTAGTTTCAAACCTGTCTTTACCTAATATGACGATCAAAGAACTTTTTTACTTTAATTCTTTCCATTTTAAAATAAAAAAAGTCCATCTTTATCAGATGAACTTTTTTAAATCCCCTACGGGTTTGGGGTTTTACAACAGCGTTGTTTCCATTGATTTTTGAATTGCTGTCTTTCTTCTTCACTCATATCCATTAGCCGGTCTTTAAACCGTCCTATAAAAGGTGGACGATGGTGTTCATGATGATGCCTGAAATGAAATCCGCCAAATAAAATACGGCTTAACACGAACAACCCCATGGCTTGCCAATACGATATAGCCGACACACCGGATATTGATGGAATAATCGCATTCCAAAGGAACATGACAATGCCACTAACCGTAAAAACACCTATTACCACCAGCGGAAATATAAAGCAAAACCGGGTTCTGCAATAATGTCGTTTTGTTGTTTCCATATTTTTATAATTTATCTTCTATTTTTCTTATCTCTTATTAAGCGTTCAGTTCTTCGTAAAGATAATTCAATTTGTTTCGTAAATGTTTAACCGCGTATCCCTTTCGGCTGATAATAGTTTTCAGGTTTTCACCTTTCTGATCGGCAATTTGCTGCAAAGTCATATCTTCCATTTCGTTAAGCAGAAATACCTCTCTTTGATTTGAAGGTAATTCATCTAACGCTATCTGAAATTCTTTCCAGAAAATTTCTTTAAAAAATGCCAGTTCGGCATTGTTGCTATCATCCAACAACAGGATTTCTTTAAAATTGAATTCTCCTTCTTCGTTTTCGTAGGTATATTCTTCTAATGCCAGATTCTTTTTCTTTCGGGATTTGTCTGTTATCTTATTTCGGGCAACCTGGTAAAGCCATGCACTTACATTTTCCAAATCATCAATATCGGTCAGGTTGCTAAGTTGATACCAAACATCTTGCAATATATCCTCCGCATCCTCTGTATTACTCACTTTCCCGCGCACAAACCCAAACAATTTCTGTCTGAATTGCTTGATAATATTAGTGATGGAAATAGCTTTTTGCTCACTCATCGATATATTGGCTGATGTCTCCATACTAAGGGAGACGAATGAAAGCCGTTTTTACTTTAAACGTCAAACAATCTTTTGAAAACAAAGTTACATAAAAAATTCTAACACCATAAATTTTACGCTGTTAGAATTCTGTTTTTTAATCAGACTCAATTATGCAATTCAACCTATTTTATATTTCAAACCCTGCCATCCACCACCATTGTGAACGTTGGTGAAACCGTTTGAAGTCAAAATTCCTTTTGCAGAGGCACTTCGCATACCCGAAGCACAACAGGTTATTATAACTTTATTTTTATCTTTCAGCTTATTCAGGTTTCCCGAAAGCTGATCTACAGGAATATTGATTGATCCTTTAATGTGTCCTCCTGCATATTCGCCTTTGCTGCGAACATCCAGAATTATTGCTCCCTGATTTACCAATTCTGCAAAATCAGTTTTAGGCCCGAAGCCCAGTAATCCTTTTATTGTTGCTAACATTTTTATTCTGTTTTAGATTTATAATAATTTACATTTAACCACGATCCTCCATCTACACACTCAATACCTTGCGACGATAAAAAATTGGTTGCTACTGCACTTCTCCCTCCACTTGCACAGCAAAGTACCAAGGGTGTTTTGAGACTCTTTAATTCACCCAATCGTTGTTGAATTTCCTGCAAAGGAATATTAATAGATTCGTTTACATTTCCACCCATAAACTCTTCGCGGGTACGAACATCCACTATAGTGCCCGTTTTTTCATTCATAATTTTTTCTAATTCCATATCTTAGTTTATTTCTCTGATTTATTATTTTCAAATAAGATTCATCTCGTTATTGCAGGTATTCCATAGTTGATAACCACCCGAGAGATTGATAGTATCGGTATATCCACTCTGCATCAAGGTTCGCTGAGCCAGATAACCCCGTAAACCACCCAGACAATAGATATAAATCTTTTTGTCTTTTGGTATTTCGTCTAGTCTGCTTCTCAGTTCATCTACCGGAATATTAATAGCATCAAGTATCTTGCCTGCATTATATTCATTCCGGGTTCTTACATCAATGAGCACATCATCTGGTGTAATTTTATCAAATTCATTCCAGTAAAACACGACAGACCTTTTCTGCAAAATATTCTCTGCCGCGAAAGCCGCCATATTAACAGGGTCTTTTGCCGAAGAAAAAGGTGGAGCGTAAGCATGTTCAAATTCAGTGAGTTCATCAATCGTTCCATTGCGTTTTATCACAGACGATAAAATATCCAACCGCTTGTCTACACCATCATAGCCCACAATCTGCGCACTCAGCAATCTGCCATCGTCAGGTGTAAAAGCGATTTGAATGGTCATTTGTTTAGCGCCCGGATAATATCCGGCATGAGAACCACTGGTTATGGTCGAAACATGATGCTTAATACCGGCCAGTTGCAAGTGCTTGGAAGCAGTTCCTGCAGTTGCCACAGTCATATCAAATACTTTGACAATGGCTGTATTTATAGAACCTTTGTATTTTTTATGGTGCCCAAAAACTAAGTTGTCGGCACAAATCCGCCCTTGTTTATTTGCCGGTCCTGCCAGATAAGTCACCATCGATTTGTTAGTAATCGGATTCGTAAACTCTATGGCGTCTCCTACGGCATAAATGTCAGAATCGGAAGTTTGCATATATTCATTCACGTAAATTCCTCTTGCTTCACCAATTTTTAATCCGGCATCCACAGCCAGTTTAGTATCGGGCTTTACACCTATAGACAGAATAACAACATCTGCATCAAGCTCATTGCCATTATTCAACAGGACTTTGAGCCCATTTTCTGGTTGTTCAAACCCGCTTACAGCTGTGTTTAAATGAAGATGCACTCCTTTGGAGCGAATATGCTGTTGCAAAATGGCAGCAATCGGAAAGTCAACCGGCGTTAGTACCTGACTTGCCATTTCTACAATGGTAACATCTATACCAAGCGAATGTAGATTTTCAGCCATCTCCAAACCAATAAAACCTGCACCAATCACAACTGCTTTTTTGATCTGTTCTTTCTGTACGTATGCTTTTATATAATCTGTGTCCGCCACATTCCTGAGCGTAAAAATCCCTTTTCCTCCAATGCCCGGAAGTGGCGGACGGATAGGTTCAGCACCCGGAGACAATACCAGTTTATCGTATGTTTCTTCATAAACGTCACCGGTAGTTTGATTTTTAGCTGAGATTGTTTTAGTAACTCTGTTTATAGAAATTACTTCTGTCAATGTTCGCACATCAATATTAAATCGCTTATTGAACGAGGCAGCTGTTTGAACAAACAATGCATTTCTGTTGGTAATGACATTTCCGATATAATAGGGCAAACCACAGTTGGCATATGAAATGTACTCTCCTTTTTCAAAGATAACAATCTCAGCATGCTCGTCATTTCTTCTAAGTCTTGCAGCCGTACTTGCTCCGCCGGCTACTGCACCAATAATTACGTATTTCATACGGTCATTTTTATTTATTATTAGTTGTCGTATGGAACCCTCATAGATTTTCATCTTCTTGAGCGAGCCTCTGCTCATGAGGGTTTCATAATTGATTTTTGTTGTTTGGTTATTTCACGCTGCAAAGATAAATAATCTATTTTGAATTACAATAGTATCACTAATGAATTATTTTGTTATCACTAAAATATTTTATTATCTTTGCACTATATTTATTATTCAATTATTGAAACAGATTGACAACATGATATTTAAAGAAGATATACCATTGGAGTTAGCCAAAGAATTATTTGAAGACAGCGAAAAAGTTCTGAAATTTGTGGCAGATGTGAAATGGAAGGATGGTTTTGTATGCCGGAAGTGTGGTCATACAAACTTTTGTGAAGGAAAATCGCCTTCTTCACGCCGTTGTACCCGCTGCAAATCGGAGGAATCTGCAACTTCACACACCTTGTTTCACAACATAAAATTCCCGATAAACAAGGCATTTTATATTGCATACAATGTGTGTGTGCTTGGCAATGATTTTTCGACCTATAATTATTCCGACCAGCTGAGACTAAACCAGATGACTTGCTGGAAATTTCGCAAGCGAATTAAAGATTGTATAATTAAAAACGGTTCAAATAAGGGAAATGTTGCTATTCAGACAATTTTATTGTCGGAATACTAATGATGAAGTGCAAATTGACTTGCTTTTCATCATTAAGGGCAAACGGTCACCATCTTTCAAAACAAAAATCCCCTGTTGAAAACTAAATTTCAACAGGGGGAAGTCTATAAGATTAAAGGACTAAAAACTTATTGCACGCTTTTCTTGAAAGCATCCAATCCGCTGTCCAGATATTTGGTGAACGATACCGGGTCATAATCAGCGCCCTGAGGTTGAACCAACAGGTTTCCTTTGGTATCCAGCAATACATAAAATGGTTGTGAATTAGCATTGAAGCGCGAAGCCTGCAAGTCGCTCCATTTATTACCAATGGTTTGAATCTTTTTACCACTGTATTTCGATACGGTTTGTTCGGCCGTAGCCAAATCGGTTTTATCATCCACATAAAGCTGAATCACCACATAGTCGTTAGACAAACGCGAGAGCACTTCTTTATCGGGCCAAACCGAAGCTTCCATCTTGCGACAGTTTACACAGGCATGTCCTGTAAAGTCGATAAAGACCGGCTTATTCATTTTCTTTGCATACGCTAATCCTTCATCATAATCGAAGAAAGCATCCAGTCCCAACGGAGCGTGGAAGATTTCGCCGTATTTGTGATTGCCTGAATTGTGAGCAACTGCCGGAGCACTACCAGCCGACAACACAAAGTCCTGTGTGCTCATGGGTGGCAAAAATGCTGAAATGGATTTTAGCGGTGCACCCCAGAGTCCGGGAATCATATACATGGTGAACGACAAGGTAATAATGGCCAACACCAATCGGGGTGTCGACACATGCTTTACATCACTGTCGTTCGGCAATTTGAGTTTGCCCAACAAATAAAATCCCATAAGCGCTGAAATTACTATCCACAACGAAAGGAATATTTCACGGTCGAACCAGTTCCAGTGATAAGCCAGATCCACATTGGAAAGGAACTTGAACGAAAAAGCCAGTTCCAGAAATCCTAACACCACTTTCACGCTATTCAACCATCCACCTGATTTGGGCATAGCCTTCATCCAGGCAGGGAACATAGCAAACAGTACAAACGGAATGGCCAACGCAATAGCAAAACCTAACATCCCGATAGCCGGTCCGAGCAATTGACCACTCGTGGCTGCCTGTACCAATAAAGTCCCAACGATTGGACCTGTGCAGGAAAACGAAACCAAAGCCAGTGTTCCAGCCATGAAAAACAATCCTCCCAAGCCATTTTTATCGGACTTGCTATCTATTTTATTGACCCACGACGAAGGCAATACCAGTTCGAAAGCACCCAGAAACGATAGTGCAAAAGCAACAAGCAACAGGAAAAAGAAGAAATTAAAAATCCCGTTGGTTGAAAGTACGTTCAATGCGTCCGCACCAAAAATAACGGTAATGAGTAGCCCTAGCACCACATAAATTACCACAATGGACAAACCATAAATCAGTGCATTGATTACTCCCTTACGTTTGGTAACTTCTTTCTTTGTGAAATAACTAACCGTCATAGGCACCATAGGAAATATACAAGGCATCAGAAATGCAGCAAAACCACCTAACACACCCAATATGAAAATTGTCCACAATGACTGTTGGCCGGCAGATGTTGAAGCTGCAGCAAGTGGCTGTGTTTTTACTACAGAAGCAGCCGAATCTTTGACAATATTTGAGACAGGAGGAGCTACGGCAGCTTTAGCTGTATCAGCAGCAGGTACAGCAGCTAGAGTCACAGCGGTAACCGCGCTGGGCGCCACCTTTGCCTCTTTCAGGTCAAACGAAAAGTCGATATCCTCCGGAGGCAAACACTGACTGTCGTCGCACACCATAAAGGTTAGCGTACCCTTAATCTTTGAAGCAGGAACTTTCAGTCTCACTTTTTGGGTAAACGTTGCTTTCTTTTCAAAAAAAGCGACTTCCATCTCAAACACTTTTTCGAAAATTTTCTTCGGTTTTGGGGATTCGCTTACCTTACCAACCAACGTATAGTCAGGCGATGGTTTAAACTTGAACGATGTCGGAACCGGTCCTCCCTCACCTATAAACTGCGAATATAAGTGCCAACTGTTATCGATACTGGCGGTAAGAATCAGATCAAACTCGGTGTCTGAAAGCTGTTTGTTTGAAAAGCTCCAGGTAACAGGTTTCTGTATCTCGGCCGACATACCGAGTACGCAACATAAGAGCAGAAAAGATAAAACTACTTTTTTTGTCATAATAAATATCTGATATTTTGTTTTTTATTCTCCTTTAGTGGTCATGATCTCTAACACCATGCGGTCGGTTTCGTTCATCCCCTCCGATCCTATTTTAGTAAGATTAAGAATGGTTTTATCCACATCCTCGTCGGTTATGCCTTCGATAGAAGTCACCACTTTATTATCCATGGCCATCAACGCCGACAAAGTAGCCGTGGAAACGCCGTTGGACACTTTGAGCGCACAACTGGGTTTTGCTCCGTCGCAAATCATTCCGGTAATGTTACCAATCATATTTTTAATCGAATAGGCAATCTGCTCACGGGTACCTCCCATCAGGTAAGTTATGCCGCAAGCCGATCCGGTAGCCGCAACAATCGCACCACACAAACCGGACAACCGCCCCAGACTTTGCTTGATATAAATAGTCATCAAATGACTTAACGCCAGGGCATGAATCAATTCTTCCTCGGATTTGCCCGTTTCCTCTGCAAACACCGACACCGGCAAAGTAGCAGCAATTCCCTGATTTCCACTACCGGAATTACTCATCACCGGAAACATGGCTCCGGCCATACGAGCATCGCAAGCTGCTGCCGTAACCGACAACATACGGGTAAAAATGGTATTTCCCATCACGTTTTGCTGACTGCCATTACGCACGGTTTGCGCAACACAGTGTCCATATTGACCTTTCATCGATTCGTTAGAGGCCGCTTTGTTCATCACGGAGGACTTAAGGATAAAACGCAGTTCCTCCACCGGACTTTCGATAGCAAAATCGCACACTTTATTAAACGACAAATTTACATTTTTTTCGCGTAATGCGCTTCCGTCCGTTTCATCATCCAAATGCAGGAGTATCTCTCCGTTTTTCTCGACATGGGAGAAGCGGGTGTGATCATGACTAATGATTACCTGTACTTGATCGTTGCTGCTTTTAACCTGCACTTCGATATACAGTTTTTCGGCAATTTCGTGTTTTAAATAAACAGTCATAACCTTATCGTCAATCATTTTCTTCCCATGTTCCAATGCTTCTGGTGTCAGGTCTTTGAGCACTTCGAGGCCGTATTCGGACTTCCCGATAAGTGCACCCAACGCAATGGCGATAGGTAACCCCACCATACCTGTACCGGGAATACCAACACCCATGGCGTTTTTCAGCATGTTGGAACTAAGCGAAACTTCAATTTTATCGGGAATTACACCCAATACTTCTTTGGCTTTGGCTACTGCCAGAGCAACTGCGACCGGCTCGGTGCAGCCTATGGCCGGAATAACTTCCTGTTTTATCAGGGCTATTATGTCCGAGCGTTCTTCTATTGTGAGCATTTTTTAGTTTTAATTTTTGAATCTTTATCCAAAGATACTACATAATTTAATGGTATAAGGGAATAAATCCTAACAAAACTATCTACTAACTGATAATTGTATAGTCTGAAACGGGCTCTACTCAAAATACAAAAATACATCCAAATACAAAAAGAGGCAATAATCACAATGAGTTTATTCGCCTAGTATGAAATGAGTATCTTCTACCCTAAAAAGCAATCAACAACCATAGAATATAACTTCGTATAAAAAAACAGGTTGATTAGAATTATCAACCTGTTTACTTTCTCATATATTATCGTTTACATTATTTCTCCACTACCAATACAAATCTTAGATTCTGCATCATACACCACCCCGAACTGTCCGGGAGCAATACCCTGAAGCGGTTGGCTGGACAATAAATGATATCCTTCAGATGTCTTGACAATCTTTCCTTGTGTAAAATCCGGCGTATGTCTGATCTTAAATGTCACATCAACTTCCGAATGGTTACTTTCCCATGGGTTATCGGTGATAAAATGGAAATCGCGCATAGAAAATTCATGACCGTACTGCGTCTCCACATCAAATCCTTTCGATGCATACACAATATTAGCTGCTACATCTTTCTTAATTACATACCAGGGACCTCCCGAAAGACCCAACCCTTTACGCTGACCAACTGTGTGAAACCAGTAACCATTATGTTTTCCAAGAATTTTACCTGTTTCCAGTTCAACAATTGGTCCTTCTTTTTCACCCAGATAGCGACGTATAAAATCATTATAATTCACCTTCCCTAGAAAACAAATTCCCTGACTATCCTGACGCTTAGCACTTGGCAATTCTGCTTTTATGGCAATATCTCTCACCTCGTTTTTCATCAGATGTCCAATGGGGAACATGAGCTTTGAAACTTGTAAAGAGTTAATCTGAGCCAAAAAATCAGTCTGATCTTTAATAGGATCCTTTGCTGTTGACAAGTAAACTTTACCATCTTTCTCAAACGTGGTTGCATAATGTCCGGTAGCTGTTTTGTCAAAATCCTTCCCTACCCTCTGTTCAAACACTCCAAACTTGATTAGTTTATTGCACATTACATCCGGATTGGGTGTCAACCCTTGCTTCACCTTATCAATAGTGTATGAAACCACATTATCCCAGTAATCTTTGTGTAAATCTATTATTTCGAGCTTGCAACCATATTTTCGGGCAATCAACGATGCCATTTCAATGTCTTCTTCCGAAGTACAATGCAATAACTCATCATCGTCCATTCCTATTTTAATATAAAACAGCGATGGCGAATAACCCGCTTCTTTCAACATATGCACTACCACTGAGCTGTCTACTCCTCCGGATAATAACGTTGCTATATTCATTCTGAATTGATAAATTTCTAATTGTAATTTATTTAAATATAATATTCTGCCATATCAACAATTCCTGCTCGCATCGCATACTTGGTTGCTTCATGAACATTATTAACTTCTATCTTACGAAATATATTTTTTCGGTGTGTCATAATCGTATGCACACTCACATGCCTTTTAGATGCAATCTCTTTAGTCGTTTTACCTAAAGCCATTTCCTTTAGAATCTCTTGTTCTGTAGCCGTAAGTAAGCTTCTTAAACCCTGATTTTGGGAATTTTTGCTATTATCAAGCAATATATTACTTACATGATTGCATATATACCGATTTCCTTTTAAAGCTTCTTTTAAAGCACTGTATATTTCATCTCTCGAACTATCTTTCATTAGCACGCTAAAAGATTGCGTATTATAGAGCAATATCCTCAGAAACTCATCGCTCAGTTCATCCGAAAATAATATCCAGTCAGCTTCCTCGAATCTGGCTTGAAGTATTAATAATTCATTTACGCTTTCAAAATCGAATAAAGTATAATCAAGAATCACCAATGAATTCGGAGAAGCTATAAGTAAGGAAATTAATTCCTTTTTTTCCATCACTTCTTCGATTACTTTTTCTTCAGCAATATTTTGAAACAAGAATTGCCAACCGGCATTCGAAATATCCTGATTATCCGCAAGAATTATATTTCTCATTTGTAGATATTTTATTAAAGACCATGCCCAAATACTTTATATATTGCATCTGGCGAAAGCTAACTTTCTTATAAAACACAAAATTACTGTTTTCTACCAGTTTAAATTGTATTGATATAAAAAAAGACGACTATTTGTCGTCTTTTTTTATATCTCAAAAAGTTTTATAACTTATAGACAAAAACTTATACAATTAATACTCCCAAAGATCCTGTTCAAAGTTCAACAATTCGGTTTCTAATCGATCTTGTTCTTTTTTAACTTTTGTTGGGTCAACTACATAGTCTAACAACATACGATTGAACATATTACTATCTCCAAGCAGATAACTCGAATATAGTTTTTGAGCAAAATACTCATCATAAGTCAATCTCTGAGTTTCATTTCCATTAGGAATAACATACTGTTTAGCTAAATATGGACGAAGTTCATCAAAAGCGAACCAACACAAAACTGACTCCTGAAAATATTTAATTGATTTTTTAGATTGAGTATTATCCGGATGTAAAGCGTACAAAGGAGCAATAGCCAACACTTTAGAATACATGCGGGATGTATGCTTATCAAAGAATACTATTTCTTGTATTAAGAATTTAAACTGATTCTTTACATAATTAAAATATTGATCGTTTACTACTTTAAGTTCCTTCGTTACAGAATCTTGTTGAATCAGATTTTCATAGTCATTATTATTATATGCGAAAACTTTTGATAGTTCGTCACCTTCTAACCTATCATCATCATGAAATTGAGGCTTCAGGTCTCTCACATTACGTCTATAAACAGGTATTCCACTGCACATTGCGTCTAGCATAACATGAAACAAACTTCTATATTCATCACTTGCACGCATAGGAAAGTAAAGTTGATAGTTTTGTTTTTCACGCATATCAATCACACGATAAACTACCCGTGACCACACAACGTCATCTGCCCTATGGTAAACTTTAGCAATCGTATCAGCCAAAGCATCCATTTCGGTGGTTTGAAGTCTGATATTCCCTTTACTATCGAAAAATGGCACTTGATTAAGTTGTGCTTTCATTACGCTTGGAATAGCGGTAAAGAATATTACCAAAGGAACAATCAAATATTTTTTCATGTTTATATTTCTTAATTTGTTCAACAATTTCATGTATCTAAATTTGTACTTGTATTAATCCTAAACTTCGGACTTTCCCATCGGGTCCTACAGCTTTAATATTTTTTAATGTTAGAAATTCTCCACCCTCTAATTTATCAATATCATTTAGCATCCTCCCTGTAAATCTGGTCCCGTTAGTAGATACAGATCCGAAAATTGTAACCATGGTAAATGAAGTAACGGTAAAGTTTGCCTTTATTAATTCATCCTGACCATAACTGGCTATAACTGAAACCCCGTTAGATTTTAAGATTCTTTTTGATAAAGCTCCATCCTGAAGAACCCTTACAACACCTCCGGCATCTGTATATTGAAGAAATGATTTTGGATCCGGAATATATTTCACACGATAGGCTCCACCTCCCATAGGTAATTCTTTACCATCTATCTTTGCATATACCGAAATAGTAATTTCTCCATCCTGTGTCGGGCGAATTATATATTTATCACCGACTCTTTGTGAAGTTCCTCCACTCACCCGAACAGAAACATTTCCTGCTGCTACTCCTGGTACAGAAATACTAAACTTATTATCAATTCCACGATATACAACATTTAAAGCATCGTTCGAAACAGTGGCTGATGGATCACCTACAATATAATCACTTTTAAATGGATACGTTTTTATAGATCCATCAGTCATAGGCAACTTAATAAAACCCGAATAATTAAAAGATCCTGACTTTGAGCAATTAACATCGTATAGCCCATCTTTTTTCAGCTTCGTTGATCCAATATAATAATCAGGTGTTTTTGTCGAATCAACAGCCGATAGTACTATTCTGGAACTGTATTTGCCACCACGAATTATGTATCTTGAATTTGGAATAACTAACGCTGTTATCTTATTTACTCTAAAGTCTAAAGCATCAGTCTGTCCCTTCAGATATTGAACAACTTCGGCTTCAGCAGTTCGTACATCACTTTGATATTTAGTTAAAATAGTTACGACTGCAGAAAGAGGCATACCTTCAAAAAGAGCAACATCCCAAGGTTTTCCATCTTTGGTTTTCTTTGTAGAAAATATAGCTTCATACATTTTTCTCTTAGAAGGATTATCCGCTGATAATTTAATTAAGAAATCTCTATATTCCTCGATTTTCTTTTGAAGTATCTTACCATTACCATTGTTAATCCCGTACTCAGCAGCTTTATCTAAATTATCTTTGGCAGTAATTTGCTTTACATAAGCACTATCATTTGCCTGATCTTTATCAGCCAGTCTGATAATGTGTTTCTTGAAATCTTCAATATATTTGTAAATATCATCTGATTTTTGCTTAACTGTTTTAGCTTTATCAAGCCATTCTTTTACTTTTTGGGGATTATCAGCATTAAGAGCTTCAAAATCTGCATATAAAGATTTATTTCTGGCATCCGAAGATTCAATGGTTTTATGTAAACTATTATCCACCATAGAAAACCCATTCAGAATCTCACTCGACACATTCAACGCTAACATTGCTGTAAGCACCAAATACATCATACCTATCATCTTTTGTCTGGGCGTTTCAGGACAATTTTTTGCTCCACTCATTAGAAGAAACTTTAAAATTTAAGATCAGAAAAAAACATCATTAATTACTCAAAGCATTTAACATATTACCGTAAACTTGATTTAAATCGGTAACCTGTTTGGCTAACTTTGTAGTACCTGTTTTGAAATTTTCTGTCTCTTCTGCGGCAACCGTAGTTGCTGTTTTCATTTTCTGAACATCTCTAACTATAATATTCAAATCATCATTTACTATGCGTATACGTTCAGTTTGCTGAGTTAATCCTTCTGACTGAGCATGAATATTTTTTAGCTGAATTTCGTAAATAGAATTTATTGAAGCTAGATTCTTATTTATATCTTCAACTTTTCCGGCATACAATTTTGTATTCTTTTCAACTGCATCCATTCCATCGGAAATACCCTGATAAGAGTTTGCTAACATTCCTGTAGCCCCATTCAAAGATTCTTGACTTTTTATAAATTTATCGGTTGCAACAGATGCGCCATCGATATTCTTCACAAGTTGATTTGTTGCACCTAATACATCCGACAAACCGGCAAATTGCTGAGATGTTGTAGTCAGATTTTTTATACTTTCAGATAATTTTTGAACATCATCATCATTGATTGTTTGAGTATAATTAAGTCCTACAGCTCTGGAAGGAGCAGTTGACTGTCCTGCATTTATATTTTGGGACCCTTTTGTTTCAACTTTACTACTCTCACTTCCATCGAAATCATATACTTTATCCCAATCAAACTCTTTGTGAGGTCTATCAAAAATTCCTAAAGCAAATAAGAACGCTTCCACTGACATCCCAACACCCAACATCTGTCCGGCGTAAGCAAGATGTAAAATCTTAAACATTGCACCTATAATAACAACTGAGGCTCCCAAGCTATAAGCAGCACCAACTTTCTGCTTAGTTTCAGGGGAATTCCACCATAAATCAAATTTTGAAACATTTTCAGACATATATTTTTTTTTAAGATAGATCGATTTAGTTATTCACCATTGTATGACCGCACACAACGGAAACCAATATAAGGACGACTTTCATTTTGATATTCATAAGTTTTTACACCACACTGCAAATAATAAGCAATATCTTTCCACGATCCACCCTTAATGATTTTACGTTTCAAAACATCCGGATCACTATTCTTTGCATTGTATTGGAAACTTGGATTCATATCCGACACTACCAGACTGCTTGACCCATCGTAAGCAGATGAAGTCCATTCAGCAACATTTCCGGCCATATCATACAATCCATAATTATTTGGTGGATATGAAGCTACTTTCATAGTTGTGGCGCCCATATCATCAGTATAGCTACCTCTCATAGGTTTAAAGTTAGCTAAATAACATCCTTTTTTATCACGTACATAATTTCCACCCCAAGGATATAAAGCCATTTTCCGGCCTCCGCGTGCTGCATATTCCCACTCAGCTTCAGTAGGCAAACGATAATCTTGTCCTCCAATAGTATTTACATTATTAAATAATCTTGTTCTCCATTGACTAAAAGCTTGTGCTTGTTCCCATGTCACCCCTACAACCGGGTATTTAGAAAATCCGGGATGCGAGAAATACATGTGCATCTTTGGATCATTGTAAGAATATTGAAAATCGCGCAACCACATAATTGTATCAGGATACACGTTCACAATACGCATAGAAATTAAATCTCTTCTTGTTGTCAGTTTTCTTGTTATTGTTTTATTTACTATAACACCATTTTCAACATAAGATGTATCAACACGCACTTTTGCTGAAGCAGGGTAAGCACCTGTATTTACATTGTATTTATTGCCGGGCAATGCAGCTTGGTCGTAATTAATCCATTCATATTTATACTGCAATTTTCCCGGATCTATTTGCCTTTTTGCATTCAAACCATTATCACTTTGATAGTACAAAGAAGCTAGAACAGTTTTTACTTCTTCATCCTTCGAATTCCATGGAATTTTCATTTTCCAGTTTAGACGCGCATTTTCCGGACTTGCATCGTCTGATTGATTTTTAAATTTCTGACGAAATTCATCTTTACCAGCTATTACCAAAGAACGCAGAGCTATAGAGTCACGAACATAATATACAAACTGTTTATATTTATCATTAGTAATTTCAGTTTCATCCATCCAAAAAGCATCAACTGTAACATTTATTGATTTCTCATTTACAGCTCCGATAGCAGATTGATCATTTGTACCCATCATAAATGACCCTCTTTTAATGAATACCATCCCGTATGGTTGAGCTTCAACAAAAGAGCCTTTAGTTCCAAGACCCGTCACTTCACCTGCAGGTTTGTTACAAGCAACCAACAACAAAGTCAGTACAATAATTGGCAGATTTTTTTTCATTCTTATGTAATTTTATTTTTCGAAATAAAAATTCTGATACTTGATAATTGCCTCCTTCCGAAGAGCATTACTTTTTATAATAATCTTATACTTTTATATTTGCTATTCTTCTTACCAAATATATATTCAAAACTGTACATTAGTAATATTTCGTGCGATCCTGAACTTACCGTTATTATCTGAGAAGTAGGAAGGTCATAAGAGTATCCTATTGACAGACCACTTGAGATATTTATTCCAGCGAGAAAAACAACTGCATCTTGTATTCTATAGGACAACCCGCCCCAATATTTGTAATCATATTCCAGCCGACCTGTCAAATCACATTGCACTGAACTCATATCAGTTTTAATTAACGTACTCGGCTTTAATATAAATTTAGTTTCCGGTATAACCAAATTATACCCTCCGGTAAAAAACAAAGACCCTTTTTGTTTAAATTCTATGTTATTACCCCAAGACACTTTAGGATTATTTACATGCAAATAAGAAATTCCTGCATATAACTTTTGTGTCGAATAAAACACACCTAAATTCATATCAAAACTCATACCTGCAACGCTTTTCGTTGGTATTTTGTTATCTCCCAATATGTTATGATATTCACTTATATCTGAAGTACGAACACTGTCGCCGCGAAATCCCAAACTAACAAAGCCTAAATCAGCACCGATGCTTAATACTCCTACACCAATTTTTTTCTTAAATGCGTATTGTAAATGCGCACTCTGATCTGTAAAAAGTCCCGCTTTATCGTTTAAGAACTTAATACCAATACCTTGTAAAGTATTTCCAATTTTCAACGGAGAGTTTATACTAAAAACGGTGGTCTGAGGACCATTTGGCATCCCAACCCATTGTATGCGGTGTTGACCAATAATTTGAATCATATCACTCTCTCCTACCGCTGCAGGATTAAATGATGAATTATGAAACATATACTGACTCAATTGTGCATCGAATTGTGAAGAAGCAGAACTTATATTGAGAAGTAACATTAAAAAACAAAAAACTACTTTTTTCATAGGAACTTCAGCTATTTCTTCTTACAACCTATACACAACACTAAAGTTAAGATTATAACACCCTTATTCAAACTCTAAATCATCAAAAAAATTGTTTACATTACCTTTTTTATTTCAAAAAAAAATAAATTATCTCCAAAGATTAATACCATTGGTCAATAAGGCACTATTTTTCAAATTGATTAATACTCTTCTTCGTTGAAAAAAAAGTCTTCTTTACTTGGATAGTCTGGCCAAATATCTTCAATACATTCATATATTTCACCCTCATCCTCCATTTCTTGCAAGTTTTCAATAACTTCTAACGGCGAACCAGAACGCATTGCGTAATCAATAAGTTCATCTTTTGTGGCCGGCCAAGGCGCATCCTCTATTTTAGACGCTAATTCCAAAGTCCAATACATAATCAGCTCAAATTTTTAAGTAAATAAGTTTAGCGTAATTTTTTAATTTTGTGCAAAAATAGGAATTTTTTTTATTAATCATGCTTTTTCCAATAAATTTCTTCCTCTCCTTTGTCAACAGTCAAATGCCTTGCTAATGCAAAAAAATAGTCTGACAAGCGATTTATATATATAAGTATCTGATTATCTATATCATATGTTTCATTCATATCAAAAAGCCGCCTTTCAACTCTTCTCGAGATAGTTCGACAAATATGACTCAAAGCCCCTGTTTGTGAGCCTCCTGGCAATATAAATGAACTAAGTGGTGGCAACATTGCATCTAATCGATCTATTTCGTTTTCGATTGATACAATAATATCAGTTTTAAGTATCGATGCCTGATGTAAAGTCACTTTTGTTCTATCAGTCGCCAAATATGAACCTATTGTAAACAAACTATTTTGAATTGAGCGTAAAAATGCCCTATCAATATCGGGAATCTGATAGGTTGTCAGCAATCCGATAAAAGAATTTAACTCATCAACAGTACCATAGGTCTCAATTCTAATATCGTTCTTCGGAACACGAGTACCCCCGATTAATCCGGTTTGACCCTTATCTCCTGTTTTAGTATATAATTTCATTTAAGTTAGTTGTTATTTACAAACCGTTGCATCAAATTAATCATTTGTCTGCTTTCAATTAATAACGCATTTTATAGTGCTTCTTGTGCAAATCAGTATTAAAAAAAACGATTCCTAATTGAAATAAATCAATTGTTGAAGTGACCATCGAACATTCTTTTATCTGTCTCCATGCACTTTCCATATCAGCCGACCAGTAAATATCATCAATCACCATAACAGTGTTTTCATTGACTTTTGTCAAACACTGATTAAAATATTTCAATAAATATTCAGAACGATGATTAGCATCAAAAAATATTAAATCTAAATCAGCAACTTTATCTAACACTGTTGGCAAAGTATCATCAATATTGCCAACCACAACTTCAATATTATGAAGTCCCAGCTTTTTGAAATTATCCTGTGCAATGTTTGCTGTCTGCGGACATCCTTCTAAGCTTATGCAACGAATAGCTGTTGAAGGCGAAGCTAAATACGCTGTTGTTATTCCGAGCGAGGTACCTAACTCCAAAACATTACTTATTTTCAAGCAATTAACAATTCGGAATAGTAACTGACCGTATTTTGCTGATTTCAAAGAATCCCTTGCGATATCAGAAACAACTCTTACCCTATCGTTACCTGTTCCAAAATCACAGACATTTATACTTCGTTTATCATTCAATAAAACAGATCGAACGGCTTCAATCCTGGGAAATACATAATACAACTCATTGTTATTCAGTATGAAATTTGTAAAATGGAAAACAAAAGGAGAGTGGACTCCATGACCTCGTGTATTTCTCGCCGAAAAAAAATGTATTAGATATTTGTACAATAATCGCAATCGCTTCATGATGTCACAAAAATATGAAATAAATTGGCATTATTAACTATATAAACAATTTATTTTATGTTATTATTTCAAAAATACACTAAGCAATTAATAATCATAAAGAAAAGAGGGAAATCAGAGGTTTAGCAGGATTATTTTAACAAACTTATTAAACTATCTCAATCCCTTGATATTTACAAAAATCCAATGCCATTTCACGCAGTTTAAACTTCTGGATTTTTCCACTTCCGGTTAGAGGATATTCAGAAACAAAGAAAACGTAGCGGGGTATTTTATAGCGAGCTATTTTATCTTTGCAAAAATCCCTGACATCTTCAAGAGTTAATTCAAAGCCAGCATGTGGAATAACAAATGCTACAACATCTTCACCATAACGAGGGGAAGCAAGTGCAACAATCTGAGCATCTTTAACTCCAGGCATATGATAGAGAAATTCTTCAATTTCTCTTGGTGAGATGTTTTCACCACCACGAATAATCATATCCTTGATACGTCCGGTAATACGATAGTTCCCGTCAGGGTCTTTTACTCCCAAATCGCCGGAATGCAAATAACCGTTTTTATCAATTACCTCTGAAGTTGCTTGCGGATTCTTATAATAGCCCTTCATTACATTATAACCACGACAACACATTTCACCTTGTACTCCATCAGGACAAATTTCACCGGTCTCAGGATTAATAACAGCCACTTCGGTAAATTCATAATCGCTACCCACTGTTGTACACCGAACTTCAAATGAATCTTCCAGGCGAGTTTGAGTCATGCCGGGTGAAGTTTCCGTGAGCCCATAAACACTGGTAATAGTCATAAACATTTTTTCGCTCACCTGACGCATCAATTCTATCGGGCACAATGCACCTGCCATAATTCCTGTTCGCAGCGAGCTCATATCAAACATGGTGAACATGGGATGATTTAACTCGGCAATAAACATAGTTGGCACACCATAAACGGCTGTGCATCGCTCTTTGTGAATAGAAGCCAGCGTAATAAGCGGATCAAATTTTTCCACCATTACCTGGGTACAACCATGAGTAAGGCAATTCATAGTAGCCAACACAACGCCAAAACAATGAAACAGTGGTACACAGACACACAATTTATCATCCTGTGTAAACTGCATGTGTTCACCGGTCAAATAACCATTATTCGCAATATTATGATGTGAGAGCATTACCCCTTTCGGAAAACCTGTTGTTCCTGAAGTATATTGCATATTCACAACCTCATGGCAAGTTACAGATTTCTTGATATTTATAAATTCTTCGGTTGGCTGATTACTTCCCAAAAGCAACATTTCGGCAGTATTATACATACCCCTGTGCTTTTCTTGCCCAATATATACCACATTTTTCAATTCAGGAAAACGTTCACTATTTAATCGTCCACGTTGGGTCGTTTTAAGTTCGGGAACTAACGAATAAACCATTTCCACATAATCGCTTCCCGAAACGCCATCGGTTATGCAAAGCGTGTGCATATCCGAATTTTCCAGAATAAATGCTAATTCATGGTCTTTATAATTGGTATTCACAGTTACTGCTACCGCACCCAGTTTGGCGCAAGCATATAAAAAAGTCAACCAATCAGGCACGTTCTGCGCCCAGATTCCGACATGCGCACCTTTCGTTACACCAATTGACAACAAGCCCCGAGCCATATTATCAACCCGTTCATTAAACTTCGACCAGGTAAAACGTAAGTTTCGGTCGGAATACACAATATATTCATGATCCGGAGTTTCTGCAGCCCAATGCTCCAGCCAATCTCCTAAAGTCCTATCGAATAATTTCATAATTAATCATGAATTAAATTGGCGTGTAAACTACAGCAACAATTTGTGCTGGCTCATCATTCAATGCACTTACCAGATGATCGACGATTGAATCGTAATAAATACTATCGCCTTTGCGCAAAACGTGAGTTTCCTTTCCATAATCAATTTTCACAGAGCCTTGAAGAACAAAAATAAACTCTTCACCTTCATGCGAAGACAAAATGGGTTCGTGAGTTGACGAAGCCTTAATATCTATGAGAAACGGCTCCATATGACGCCCTGTTTTACGAGCTGCCAGAGAGAAAAAATCGAGATGCGAATTAGCACTGGAAAGCTGACTTGAGAAAGTAGCTGGTTTTTGAGTATCGACCTGGCGATGAACAACAGGACCTAACTCGTTACTGTCATCTAAAAAAGTACCTAAACGAACTCCCAAAGCACGGGCAATTTTAATCAATGGCGACAGGGATGGAACAATATCGCTATTTTCTACAAGCTCAATTTGGGCGACAGTTAAGCCTGAGCGTTCTGCCAGTTCCTCTTTTGAAATACTTTTGTCGGTACACAAAGTACTGATTTTTTCTCCTACAATGTTTTTTTTCATGGTTTTATGCTGAATCCATTTTAAATTTCAGCTCGCAAAAATATAAAAAAATCTTTCATAAAAAAAGGCTTTAGATTGAAATTTATTACAATTTCAATCTAAAGCCTTTTAAATAATCACAAAGAGTGCACTTTCAGTTGAAAGTTAGAAGTGGACAGTCATATATTTAACTATTTCAATATCTTTTCGAATTTGCCTTGCGACTTCAGTAATTCGACAGCAACTTTTAAATCTTTATCTGTACGAAGGGAAAACTGAATTTCCCCTTTTTGAAAATAATAACGTTTAATAATTTCCACGCTTAACAAATCTGAAATCTCTGATTTATTTTCTTCTATGCTTTTTGCTATATTCGGCATCAGTTTGGTCTTCAGTGCTTCAAATTCAACATTTGCGCGCTTATCAAGCCCCTCTAATTTGGCCATATCAAATAATTCTTTGTAGTATTTTTCTGTTTGAGTTGTATACGTAAATTTCTTTTCAATCAAATAATCTGTGAATGATTTGAAGTCTGCATCTGACAAGCTAAATTCAGTAGGAGATACAATTTTTGGGTGTTTCTGAACGTAAAGCGTTGCATAATCAAAATACAGGTTTTGAGCAAAGATATAGTATGCAATATTCAATTTTCGCTCATCTTTTGTCAACGTATCAGGGACAATGCCACCACCATCCCGCACTTTCCGACCACCCTTCGTTTTAAATTCCGAAGTCAGACTATCCGGGATATGACCCACGCTTCCATCTTCATTCCTGTGACTATAATCAATTGCCTGAATACAACGACCACTTGGGATATAATACTTAGCGGTCGTCACTTTTAAATGTCCACCGTAGCTTATCGGACGGATATTTTGTACCAATCCTTTTCCGAAAGTTCGCTCACCTACTATCACTGCTCTATCCAAATCCTGAAGCGAGCCTGCCAAAATTTCGGATGCAGAAGCAGAAGAACGGTTCGCCAATACCACCAACCTCATTTGTGGGAATATTGGTTCTGTTGGTGTTTTATAAGTTCTGTCAGCTTCTTTATTCTGTCCTTTTGTGGTCACGACATCAGTCCCTTTGGGTACAAAATATCCAACAATTTTCACAGCTTCATCAATTAAGCCACCTCCATTATTTCGTATATCCAACACTAATGATTCAATCTGGTGTTGCTTAACCAATTCAGAAATAGCATCTTTCAGTTCTATAGCTGCTCTATCGGTAAATTCATTAAGCATCACATAACCAACTTTATCTGAAACCACAGCCGAATATGATACAGGATTCATTTGAATTTTTTCCCGTAAAAATGATATTTCCAAAGGATTTTTTTCACCCGGCCTTTCCAATTTCAGTTTTATAGTAGTGTTTGGCGTTCCTTTCAGCATGGCACTCACTTCACTAACAGTCAGACCAGTTACGTTTTTACCATCAATTTGCAATATAATATCCCCTGCTCTCACTCCATTTCGTTGTGCCGGCTTACCCTCATATGGTTCTGAGATAAGGATACCTTTATCGCTTTTTGCAATTACAGCCCCTATTCCTGCATATTCACCAGTAGTCATAAAAGTCAGATCGTCGGTTTCTTCTTCCGGCAAATAAACGGTGTATGGGTCAAGTTTTTCAAGCATATTATCAATGGTTGCTTTTACCATCTTATCATAGCTCAACGTGTCAACATAAAACAAATCAAGATCACGAAATACAGAATTGAATATAGTCAGGTTTTTACTAATCCTAAATGTTCGTTGTTCAGGCTTAGAGGCTCCATAAACAACAGAACTTAAGCAAAAAACAAAAATTAATACCGGAATTATTTTCTTCATAAAATTTATTTATTTGATTATATCTATGCTAAATCAGAGCTTTACATTTGGAGGAAGGAAAGAGGATATGTCTTTTCCAAATGCAATTAAATCTCGTGTTACTGTTGACGAAATAAATGAGTATTCTGATTCAGTAAAGAGTATAACAGTTTCTATTCCTGTAAGTTTTCGGTTTGCATCAGCAATTGAACGTTCATATTCAAAATCGACAACAGAACGAAGACCTCTCAATACAAAATCTGCCTCAACAGAAAGAGCAAAATCAACCGTCAGGCTATCATAAGAACTAGCCTTCACCCTTGGTTCGTCTTTGAAAGCCTGCTGAATTATCTCTAACCGTTTTTCGACAGAAAAGAGCGTTTTTTTTGATTGATTCAGACCGATACCAATTACAATTTCGTCGAAAAAAGACAATCCACGTTGCACAATACTATAATGACCAATTGTGAATGGATCGAAAGTCCCTGGAAAAATAGCTCTTCTCATATAATTACGTTAATACTTTGGTTCAATTATTGTAAAAACAAATACTTCGTTGAAAACATCTACAAAGATAGATAAATTTAACTTCAACGATTAAAAATAGCTTCTTAAGTTTGTATTTTTTAGTTTTTCAGGTAAAATTTCTGCTTAATAAGTATCTTTGTAGTGCTCAAACTACCCTATTTCAAAATAAAACACAAAATAACATGAAGAAGAAAACTGCAATAATATTGCTTTTGTGTGGTTGTTTATGCCAATCGATGTTTAGTATCGACCCGGTTTATTCATTTCCAATTCCCGAAACAACCGTTTTTGCTGGTAAAACAATATCGCTTGAACGATACGACATGCGCGAGCGCTTTGACAGGGAACAAATTATAATTGCATACAATCATTCTCTGAGTTTCATCATCATTAAACGCGCAAATCGTTATTTTCCTATTATTGAACCTATTTTGAAAGAAAATGGAGTTCCTGATGATTTTAAATATCTGGCTGTTATTGAAAGTAATCTTGAACCGCGGGCTGTTTCTCCGGCTCAGGCTGCTGGCATCTGGCAGCTTCTTCCCAAAACAGCTCAACAGTTCGGGCTGGAAGTGAATGATGAAGTTGATGAACGTTATCATATTGAAAAATCAACCCTTGCTGCATGCAAATACTTTAAAAGTGCATTTAATAAATATAAGAACTGGACAACTGTGGCTGCATCTTACAATGCAGGAATGGGTAGAATATCTACAGAAAAAGAAAATCAACAAGTTGACGATTCATTTGACATGCTGTTAACTTCAGAAAGCAGCCGTTATGTTTTCAGAATCTTAGCGATGAAGCAATTTCTTGAAAACCCCAAAGCATTTGGTTATATTATTGAACGGAACCAGTTTTATCAAACTATTGGCACTAAAAATGTAATTGTAAAAGGAGCGATTGCAGATTGGACGGTCTGGGCTGCGCAAAACGGAATCAGCTATTCGCAACTAAAAGATTTTAATATTTGGCTTCGCGATCAGAAACTTACAAATCTAAAAGGAAAAGAATACACACTCCAAATACCAAACAAAGAAGACATTAAATTCAATCCTGCAAATATAAAAATCCACAATCCAGTATGGGTTAACTTTTAAGTTGCATTATTATAACAAATATCTAAAATCAACGTTTATTCAACAAACATTTCATTTACAAAAAAAATTAAGAGTATGAAAAAACTTATTGTTATGGCAGTACTACTGCTATCTGTTTCATTTACCTATGCGCAGTTCAACTTTGGTATTAAAGCAGGCTATAATTCTTCGCTAAGTATAAACAATCTGGGTTCTGTAACCTCGGGTAGTTATAATCTGAATTCAGTCAATTCCGAGTTGTCAAACGGATTTCAAGCTGGTGTTTTTGCACGATTTGGATTCAACAAACTCTATTTTCAACCGGAATTCTTATACGCTATGGGAAAGAAAACTGATAAAATATCATTTCAGGATAATTCCAATGGCAACGTGCTAACCACTTTTGATAAAAATGTAACTGTTAGTACTCTCGATGTGCCGTTGCTTCTGGGATATAAATTACTAGATTTAAAAATAGTCAATCTCCGTGCATTTGCCGGTCCGAAACTACGTTTCAATGCCGGTTCGTCACTTGATTACAGCAATCTGTCTTCCGGTGGTAGTGTAACTCAGGATCAGTTGGTCAAAGACATCAAAGCTGCACAATTAGGCCTGGAGGCAGGTGTAGGAGTTGATGTTTTGATGTTCACTTTGGACGCACGCTTTAACCTTATCAAAGACATGTACCAAACAAAAATTAATAGTTCAACGATTGACAATGTTAGAGCAAATACGTTTGTCATTTCATTGGGTTGGAAGTTCTTTTAAGTCCATGTTTCGGTTATAAATTATCAACGCCTGCTTCTGGTTAGAAGCAGGCGTTTTTTATCTCACTACCTACTAAATACTTCCAACTACAAACTTGCTCACACATATCACTAATTTTTGTATCTTTGCATTCCGAACAAATAATGATTAATTTTATGAATTTAGAAACAATTCTTGGAACAGTAGTAGCCGATGCCATAAAAAACCTTTACGGGTTGGAAACTGAACCAAATCAGATACAACTTCAAAAAACAAAAAAAGAATTTGAAGGTGACCTTACGGTTGTAATTTTTCCATTCGTGAAAGCAGCGCGCAAATCGCCAGAACAAACCGGACAGGAAATAGGAGAATATCTTCTGCAAAACAACCCCGTAGTTTCAAAATACAATGTTATCAAAGGTTTTTTAAATCTGAGCATCAACACAAGTTACTGGCTCGAAACCTTGAATGCAATTCATGCAGATGCCACCTTCGGCACTAAAACAGCAACCGACGATGCTGAATTAATGATGATTGAGTATTCATCTCCAAACACCAACAAACCACTTCATTTAGGTCATATCCGCAATAATTTACTCGGTCACAGTATTGCCGAGATTCAAAAAGCTAATGGATGGAAAGTTGTGAAAACCAACATTGTAAATGATCGTGGTATTCACATTTGCAAATCTATGCTTGCCTGGAAGCTTTTTGGAAATGGAGAAACACCCGCCAGCTCCGGCTTAAAAGGCGACCATTTAGTTGGGAAATACTATGTGATTTTCGATAAACATTTTAAGGCAGAAATCAAAGAACTCATAGAAAAGGGAATGAGCGAAGAAGAAGCTAAAAAATCAGCTCCGCTTATTCTGGAAGCACAAAAGATGTTGCTTGCGTGGGAAAACAACGACTCTGAAGTTCGTCAGCTTTGGGAAACTATGAACGGTTGGGTTTATGCCGGCTTTGATAAAACATACAAGCAGATGGGCGTAAGCTTCGATAAAATATATTATGAATCGGAAACCTACCTCGAAGGAAAAGACAAAGTAGAAGAAGGATTGGCCAGTGGAGCTTTCTACCGCCGCGAAGATGGATCGGTTTGGGCCGACCTGACCGGCGATGGTTTAGATGAAAAGCTTTTACTCCGTGCCGATGGAACATCGGTTTACATGACGCAAGACATTGGCACAGCTAAGCTTCGTTACGATGACTATCCAATCAACAAGATGGTTTACGTTGTTGGGAATGAACAAAATTACCATTTTCAGGTACTTTCCATTTTGCTTGACAAACTCGGATTTGAATGGGGAAAAAGCCTGGTTCACTTTTCGTATGGTATGGTAGAACTTCCCGAAGGCAAAATGAAGAGCCGTGAAGGAACTGTTGTTGATGCCGATGATTTGATGGAAGAAATGATTGAAACGGCTCGTGAAACTTCTCAGGAACTAGGGAAACTAGACAATTGTACACCAGAAGAAATCGAAACTATTGTTAGAATGGTTGGTCTGGGTTCGCTTAAATACTTTATTCTGAAAGTGGATCCACGTAAAAATATGACTTTCAATCCAAAAGAGTCAATCGACTTTAATGGAAATACAGGTCCGTTTATCCAATATACACATGCCAGAATCAAATCTGTTTTGCGTAAAGCTGCAGAACAAGGTTTAGACTTTAACACATTGAATGATATTCAGCTTGAAATCTCTGAAAAAGAAAGTTATCTGATTCAATTGCTTACAGAGTTTCCGACAGTAGTTCGTCAAGCCGGTGAAGAATTTAGTCCGGCATTGATAGCTAACTATATTTATGATTTGGTGAAAGAATACAACCAATTCTATCACGACTTTACTATTTTGAAAGAAGAAAATGCAAATCTAAAACAGTTCAGACTTATTCTTTCTGAATCAATAGCTTCGGTGATTAAAACAGGAATGGGATTATTGGGAATTGATGTTCCTGAACGAATGTAAAAAATGTACAGTTGACCCTTTATAATTTAAAATACAGTTATATGAAAAAAGCCAACCACTTTCTATTTCTTTGTCTTCTCACAATTATTGCAACTGCCTGTTCAACAGGTAGCACTTCGTATAAACATGGCGATTATTACAAAGCTTGTTTAGAGTCGATTGACCGATTACGCTCAAATCCCAAAAGCGACAAGTCTCAATCCGTACTCGTTAATTCTTACCCATTAGCTTTAAAAACAGCTCAACGTGAGATTGACAACGCACTTATTGCTAATCAACCTGACAAATACGATGTGGTGGTTTATCAATATGAAAAAATGAATCAGTTAGCCGATCAAATATTTAATTGTCCTAAGGCACTGGAACTAATTCCAAAACCCACGGAATATGTTAGTGAACTTAGCAAAGCCAAGCAAATGGCTGCCGATCAGGCCTACGAATCGGGTTCGAAAGCTTTGACTGTTGGCACATTGGATCAAGCCAGAGTAGCATATCAGTATTTTCAAAATGTCAACAGATATGTGCCCGGCTACAAAGATGTACTAAATAAAATGAGTGATGCCCGTTATTACGCAACACTTCGTGTAATAGTTCAGAAACCGTATACCAATGCTAATTTTCAATATTCTGCTGATTTCTTTTATAATAATCTGTTACTTGAAATTCGTAAGAATGCCCAAAATCGTTTTGTAAGATATTACACGCCGGAAGAAGCCCACAAAGAGAATATGAAGAATCCACACCAATACATCGTGCTGAATTTTGAGGATTTCTCAGTTGGAAACATTCGTGAATCATCCAATACAACGGAACATAAACGTGATAGTGTTATTGTTGGGACTGTAAAAGTTGAAGGTAAAACCTACAATTCTTACAACACTGTAAAGGCCAGACTCACCACTTTCCGACGCGAAATAAGCTCCGGTGGAGTGCTGAGTTTAAGGATTATTGATGCACAAAACAATCAGGATCTTCTGCAACAAAACCTGACAGGTACTTATGTATGGAATACAAGTTGGGCTAACTTTAAAGGTGATGATAGAGCATTGGATAACGAGCAAAAGAAAATGTGTAATCGCGAGCCACAAACTCCTCCAACACAACAAGATTTGTTTATTGAATTTACAAAACCAATTTATTCACAAGCGGTTTCATACATTCGTTCAGCACATAGCAGATACTAATCTATAAATATCAAATTTCACACTCCTCTCAGGAGTATTAGAAAGAAAACAAAACGTCCAATAGAAGTAAATTCTATTGGACGTTTTGTTTTCTTTAATTTGATACAGAAATTATTCTTCATCAATTACATCTACAGTCGACTCAATTTCAAAAACGGAAAGCTGACGGCGGAAAATTTCATCTAACGAAATCTGGAAAGTTTCTGTATGGGCTATTCCCGGAATCAAGGTTAAATGCTCCAGAATTATTTGCAACAAATGACGGTTGTCTTTTGCATATATTTTTACAAACATGGAATATTTCCCAGTAGCATAATGACACTCAACAACTTCGGGTACTTTTTTCAATTCATCAACCACTGCATTAAACATTTTAATGTCGCTGAGTGTGATTCCGATATAAGCACATGTTTGAAAACCGACTTTATATGTATCTATAACAAATTCAGACCCTTTGATAATACCCGTATTACGAAGTTTTTGAATTCGTTGGTGTATTGCAGCTCCTGAAACATTACATTCGCGGGCCACTTCCAAAAATGGAATACGAGCATCTTGCGAAATGAGCTGAAGAATTTTTTTGTCTAACCTGTCTATTTGATGTTGTGCCATGATATTTAATTTTTCTTCAATATTAATTGTTTAGTTTTGATTCCAATGATTTTTTTGCAAATATATTTAATAATTTTGTATTTCCTTCGATTTTTGCAATAAATTGATAGTAGTTTTATGCAAAAATATTCATTTTAACGATATTTCCCTTCGTTACAATCTTTCATCACACTCAAGTAACTTTGATAACGCGATGCACTTATAAATTGATTGTCGACAGCATGCAAGACCGCACATCCGGGTTCATGAACATGGGTACAATTGGCAAACTTACATTCCTTTGAAAATTCAAAAATCTCTTTAAAGTAATGACCTATTTCCGCTTCTTCCATATCAATAGTGCCAAAGCCTTTAATTCCCGGAGTGTCAATAATATGACCTCCCGACAATAATTCAAACATCTCGGAGAAAGTGGTTGTATGCATTCCCTTGTTATGATACGATGATATTTCACCGGTTTTTGCAAGTGAGTGGGGTGCAATAGCATTTATCAGTGTTGATTTGCCAACTCCTGAATTACCTGAAAACAGCGTTGTCTTTTTACTTAAGAAAGACATCAGACTTGCTATATTTTCCGACAACAAAGCCGAAATTTTAAATACCGGATAACCCAACGAATCATAAAGATATTCCAATCCATTCATGTACTCTTTTTCTTCAACAGAATAACGGTCAATTTTGTTGAACACGATACAAGCCTGAACACGGTATGCTTCTGCTACAGCTAAGAATCTGTCAATGAAAACAGTAGAGGTTTCAGGATAGTTAACTGTTACGATTAAAGCTACCAAATCAAGATTGGCAGCCAATATCTGTGAGTGCTTTGATAGATTGGACGAACGGCGTACAATATAATTTCTACGGTCACAAATGGCATGTATCATCGCTGTGCCATCTTCATTCTTTTCGAATTCAACATTATCGCCAACAGCAATTGGATTGGTACTGCGAATATCTTGCATGCGAAAATGACCTTTCATTTTGCATTCAAATAATTCACCGCTATCAGTTTTTACCTGATACCAACTACCTGTGTTTTTTACAACTAATCCAACCATTGTGTTTTTGGGTTTCTGGCTTTTGGGTTTCAATCCGTCACCACAAACCAGCAACTATTTTGAACTTTATTTACCTGACAGAATAAATATATAAAAAGCGTCAGCCACCCCAACAACTTGAGATGACTGATTATTTCTGTCATTTATACAAATTATAAATAAGCATTATGAATTGATCTATTTAAACAGTCATAATTTCCTTTTCTTTAGCGAAATACTGATCGTCAATGCGTTTGATATATTTATCGTGTATTTTTTGAACGCTGACTTCAGCATCTTTCTCCATGTCTTCTGGCAAACCTTCTTTAATCATTTTTTTCAAGTGCTCAATAGCATCGCGACGGGCATTACGAACTGAAATTTTAGCATCCTCACATTCAGCTTTAGATTGCTTGGCAAGCTGGCGACGACGGTCTTCAGTGAGTGGTGGTATACCTAAACGGATTGTTTCACCATTATTCATAGGCGTGATGCCTACATCCGAGTTCAAGATTGCTTTTTCTATAATTGATATCAGTGCTTTCTCCCAAGGCTGAATGGTAATGGTTTTAGCATCCGGAGTAGTGATAGTTGCGACACTCGATATAGGCACATTTTGACCATAATAATCGACTTTTACGCCATCCAAAATTCGCGGATTAGCTTTACCTGCACGTATATGCGCCAATGCTTCGTCTAAAAATAACACAGTTGCCTCCATGCTATCCTCGGCGTGTTTCAGAATTGGTTTAATGTCTTGCATAATTTGTTTTTAGTTTATATAGTTTATAAAGTTACAAGTTTATAAAGTGTCTCAAGTTCAAAAAGCATATTGTATTAGTCAAGCTAACTATTTACTTAATAAACTTTTCATTTTACAAACTCATTTCTAATTTTTCACCAGTGTACCAATTTTTTCACCCATCATTACCTTTTTAAGGTTGCCAACCGTATCCATATCGAAAACATAAATAGGCATATTGTTTTCTTTACACATAGTAGTAGCTGTCAAATCCATTACCTTTAGGTTACGGGTATAAATTTCGTCATACGTAATTTCGTCAAATTTCTTCGCTGATTTATCTTTTTCAGGATCGGCTGTATAAATTCCATCAACCCGGGTTCCTTTCAACATAACATCAGCTTCAATTTCAATGGCACGAAGAGAAGATCCGGTGTCTGTTGTAAAAAACGGATTACCTGTTCCTGCAGAGAGTATAACTACTTCACCTTGTTCGAGGCTGGCAATAGCTTTTTGTTTACTATAAAACTCACCAATCGGCTCCATGCGAATAGCCGTAAGCACGCGTGATTTCACTCCGGCAGCTTGTAGAGCGGAGTTTAACGCCAAACTATTGATAACGGTAGCCAGCATGCCCATTTGGTCACCCTGGACACGATCGAAGCCTTTAGAAGTACCACTTAATCCTCGGAAGATATTTCCACCACCAATTACGATACCAACTTGCACTCCCAAACCTGCTATTTCAGCAATTTGAGAAGCGTATTCACCCAATCGTTTCTCATCTATGCCGTATTGCTTTTCACCCATAAGCGATTCTCCGCTCAATTTCAACAATATGCGTTTAAATGCTGCCATACTTTATTTTTTAGCAAAAGTAGATAATTTGATTTGAATCTGCAAACAATTTGCAATTCATAATATATAGTGATGAAAAATACCGTCTCACTTATGAGAAAGTACTTTACACACTTACAAGCCCCTTTCTCAGAGTTTAGACACGAAAAAAGGAATAAGTTTGTTTACTTATTCCTCTTTTTAAGAATGCTATATTATGCTTTTGGTAACAAGCAATGAAATCAGAACTTATATTCGAGTCCTATTCCAAATACTTTGTTAGTTCTGTCATAGACATCGGTACCTGCCAGAGTAGTTCCGTTATAATTTGCAGATACTTTCGTCCACTTATCATAGTTTGTGAAGAAATACGACAGGTTAAGGCGTAAATCAGGAGTAATATTTACCGCTCCACCAAAACCTATTGAGTATGAATTCAAACTAAAACTCATATCGGTTTGATAAGCATCGGTAACCCCTGTGCGCGTAATCTGTCCACCGGCACTAATCAGAAACATATCATTAATTTTATATTCCGAACCTAACAAGTATTCGTTTACACCACCATTAATATATTGCTGTTTATTGTTTGCCATTTTGGCCTCCGAATCAAAGAAATGATGATAACCTCCTGATACTTTCCATTTTTCACACATCTGGTATTCAGCACCAAGGGTTAAAAGAGCTGGAATATCATGAGGAGTATTTACTCCGTCGGCATATAAACCGGTATCATCAATAGTAGTATTGTTTTGAACGTTGAGCGTACTCTTAAATTCATATTTAGCTGCCAGATTCAATCCTGCAACATGATAATCTAAACTTACAATAGGTGTTATACCCCAACCCGTTTGCGTACAATCAAGGTATTTATCGGCTGTTGCAGCAGCATTAGCTGTCATACCAGCGTTCGTAAAGAAAGTTGTAGCAGACATCATTGCTCCCGTTGGATTCAAAAGCGGGTGCGTAGGATTAATTTGTATAGATCTCAAATGTCCTTCGTATTTGTCATTTACAATGTTTAACCGCATACCCAAGGCAGCAGAAAATGCGTCATTTATTTTATAAGTACCATTTAGCTGAGCACCAAAAATATATTGCCGACCCTCCATATACTGATCAACAGAATAAGCAGTAGTAGGAATTCCCTTACTTTTAAGTGATAGCGGAATCATTGAAATAGGAGCTTCGAATGATGGCAATCCATGATTAAATACCGCTTTACCTCCACCACCTGTAATTGCAAAACCAGCTGAAATAGCATAAC
>Ga0302286_10000477_pt1 | contig 33028 bp, 24 predicted proteins | sample III_Fen_E2_3_FD_198765 | JGI IMG/M metagenome (GOLD analysis project Ga0302286, IMG submission 198765) | Peat permafrost microbial communities from Stordalen Mire near Abisko, Sweden - III_Fen_E2_3 | ecosystem: Environmental > Terrestrial > Soil > Wetlands > Permafrost | place: Sweden: Abisko...
TTCGTGGAATTGGCGAAGAAACTCAGGAAGTAACCAAACCCGATGGTAGCAAAGAAATTGTTCATACGTATGGCTGGTATCTGCGGAAATATTGTAACGATGCCAAAGCCAAAGGTGCTGTTCCGATTGTATTTTCAATGATTCCGCGAAATGTGTGGAAAGATGGAAAAGTAGAACGGGCTAACGAGATGTATGGCAAATGGGCCAACGAAGTGGCTGAACAAACCGGTGCATTTTTTATCGATCTGAACGAAAGAGTTGCCCGAAAATATGAAGAAATAGGTGTCGAAAAAGTAAAAGCTTTTTTCCCTAGCGATCATACACATACCAACAGGGCAGGTGCCAGACTGAATGCAGAAACAGTGGTGCAGGGCATTAAAGAATTGAAAAATTGTGAGTTGAAAGCGTATTTAAAAGAATAAACGTAGAGAAGTCTTTGTCGTTAGTTGAGATATCGTTTTCTCTGTGTTAATCTGTGGTAAAAATAAAAGTATATTCAATGAGGTATTTAACATTGTGTTTCATCTTTTTCTCGGGTATAGGCCTTCAGGCTCAGCGGCAGATGGAATACCTGGATCGGGGAGTGGTGGCAGTCGAATCCGGGCGCGACAGCGTATTTATTAGTTGGCGTTTGCTGAACTCCGATCCGGATGATCAGGCGTTCAACGTTTTTCGGGAATCCGGACATGGGAAGGCGATAAAGCTGAATGAAAAGCCATTGATCGATGCCACTTGTTTTACCGATGTGGCTTCGCTACCGGCCGGACAATATACCTATCGGATTCAGCCGGTTGGAAGTGGAGAAAAAGGTACATTTAGTTTAGATCGGAAGAATATCCCCAAACCTTGGCTGGAAATACCGATGCAAACTCCGGAGAACTATTCTCCCGGAGATGCTTCAGCCGCTGATCTGGATGGTGACGGGTCTTACGAGCTGGTCGTTCACATGACCGGAAAAGCTCATGATAACAGTCACAACGGATTCACGGATGCTCCAATTTTTCAGGCTTACAAACTGGATGGCACATTATTGTGGACGATTAGTCTGGGAAAGAATATCCGTGAAGGTGCTCATTATACACAGTTTTTGGTGTACGACTTCGATGGTGATGGCCGGGCTGAAGTGGTGATGAAAACTGCGGATGGAACGGTTGATGGCAAAGGAAAGGTGATTGGAAATGCAAATGCCGATTACCGTAATGAAGAAGGTCATATTCTGAAAGGTCCGGAATATTTGACGGTTTTTGATGGACTGACAGGAGCTGCTTTAAACACGATTAACTACATTCCGGGACGTCATCCTTCCAAAGAAAACCCAACACCGGAAGAAATGAAGGAAATCTGGGGTGATGGAAATGCCAATCGATCCGAACGGTATTTAGCATGTGTGGCTTATCTCGATGGCGTTCATCCTTCGCTGGTGATGTGTCGTGGTTATTATACCCGGGCGACCTTGGCGGCTTTCGATTTTCGCGGAGGTAAACTGGTTCCCCGGTGGTTTTTCGATAGTGACGACAATACTCCCGGGAACAAGGCTTATCGCGGACAGGGAAATCATAATCTGAGCGTTGGCGATGTGGATGGCGATGGTTGCGACGAAATCATGTATGGTGCAGCAGCTATCGATCATGATGGAAGGGGGCTGTATTCAACAGGCCTTGGACATGCCGATGCCATGCACTTTTCGGATTTGGATCCTACACATCCCGGACTGGAAGTGTTTAATATTCAGGAACGCTTTGGAGATGCCGGACTTAACTTCCGGGATGCCAAAACAGGTGAAATCCTTTGGCGTGTAGCTTCGGTAAAAGCTGATGAATCGGGTGGTGATAAAGGCGAAGGACCTGGTCGGGGCGTTTCGTTTAATGTTGATCCGCGGTATGTTGGAAATGAATGCTGGGCATTCGGCGCGCAGGTGAAAGGAATGTGGAATGCACAGGGAAAGAAAATCTCGGAAGTGACTCCCAAAACCTGCAATTTCGCGGTGTGGTGGGATGGTGATCTGTTGCGTGAACTTCTGGATAAGAATGTGGTGATGAAATGGAACTGGCAGCAGGAAAAACTGGATACCTTGCTGGTAGCCAGTGAATGTCTGAGCAACAACGGAACCAAGTCAACTCCGGTTTTGAGTGCTGATTTGTTCGGAGATTGGCGTGAAGAGGTTATTTTGCGTACTGCCGACAACAAAGCCTTGCGGATTTATACCACTACAATCCCTACTTCTCATCGTATGGTCACTCTAATGCAGGATCCGATTTATCGTCTGGGAATTGCCTGGCAGAATGTGGCTTACAACCAGCCTCCACATACCGGTTTTTATATTGGAGACGAAATGGCCAGGCCGGTTAAACCAAATTTAAAACTGATAAAAGCTAAATAACCACATAGGCACATCCGCCAGCTGGCGGACATAGTCGTTAATCCCTCTGTGGTAATTATATCAATAAGTAATCAGAATAATATATTGTCGCATTGATTATCTGCAATCCAACAAATCGTAAATAGTAAATTATCTAATGGTAAATACTTAACATGAGACAATCCTTTTTATTAATCTTCATTTGCCTTGCTTTTGTCGGCTTTTCCAAGCAAAAATCTACCGACTTAAAATTTGATTTCGGTTCAGGAAAAATAAAAAGAGGCTGGACGAAAGTGTCCGCTTCATCGGTATATAGTGCTGAAAAAGGCTTTGGCCTGATTCCTTCCGGAGAAATAAAAGCCGGAATCAGTAATCAGAAAGAAGTCTTGTTTGGTGATTTTCTGGAAAGCAATAAACCTTTTTATTTTGCGGTTGACCTTCCGGAAGGGCATTACAAGCTTATACTGACTCTTGGCGGAGCAACCAACGGTTCTGCAACTACGCTGAAGGCCGAATCGCGTCGTTTGCTCTTCGAAAATGTAAAAACTACTTCTGGCGAAACGGTTCAGAAAACGGTTATCGTTGATGTGCGGACACCTAAAATCAATGAGCAGGAACAAATCAAACTGAAAGATCGTGAACTGAAATACCTGAACTGGGATAACAAACTGACACTCGAATTTACAGGGGAACATCCGTGTGTGGCGGCTGTCGAGATTCAAAAAGCCTATGAGTTGCCAACGATCTTTTTGGCCGGAAATTCAACGGTGACCGATCAGGAAAACGAACCCTGGGCTTCGTGGGGACAAATGTTCCCGAATTTTCTGAACCCGGAGATTGTGGTGGCTAACTATGCAGAGTCAGGCGAAACCCTGCTTGCATTTAAGCGGGAGAAGCGTTTACAGAAGATCTTAAGCCTTATTAAGCCGGACGATTACCTGTTTATGGAATTTGCACATAACGATCAGAAACCCGGTGGAAACCATCTGGATGCGATGACTACCTACAAGGATGAACTTCGGTATTATATGTCTGAAGCCCGGAAGAAAGGGGCTAAACCGGTATTGGTTACTTCCACCAATCGCCGCCGTTTCGATGAAAACGGAAAGATTATCAATACGCTGGAAGAATTTCCGGAAGCGATGCGGCAACTGGCCGTTGAGCAAAAAGTCCCGTTGATCGACCTGAATGCAATGAGTAAGATGTTCTATGAAGCCCTTGGACCGGAAGTCTCGAAAAAGGCGTTTGTCCATTATCCGGCGAATACTTATCCGGGACAGGACAAGCCGCTGGCCGATGATACTCATTTTAATCCATATGGGGCTTACGAGTTGGCAAAATGTGTCACTGAAGGAATTCGCGCATCCATTCCGGAGTTGGCCAAATACATTCGCAGCGATTGGAAGCCTTTCGATCCATCTCAACCGGATCCGGTGAATACGTTTCGCTGGTACGAAAGTCCTTCGGTAAACCTCTTAAAACCTGACGGAAACTGACTCTTTTCGTTTACTCATCCGATGACTTCAAGTCATCGGATGAGTGATAGTTAATACACAAATTATACGATCAACTTTGAAAAATAAACACATGAAACTAAAACTAACCTCCATTTTAATCCTTTTAACCTGTGTTGGTTTGCAAGCCCAAAAAGTGAACGATTCCACTTCGCCGCTTCACCTGATGAAGCCGGATTACGAAACCCCTTATGGTCGTCCGGACGAAAAAGCGGTTGTGGCGGTTCTTGATCGTGTGTACAACTATCTGGAGCAATGTACCCCGATGGCTTTGATTAACAAGGATACCCAGGCGGAAGTGAAAGACTATTCGCAAATTGACGGGAATACCATTTTTAAACCGGGCGATTTTCGACTGGTGAGCTATGAATGGGGTGTTACCTATGCCGGAATGTTGCTGGCTTCCGAAACTACAGGTGATCCGAAATATGCGTCCTATACCAACCGTCGCCTGAAGTTTTTGGCCGATATTCAGCCTTGGTTTGTCAAGCTGGAGCAGAAACTGCCGGATGCCCGTCATGCGATGGCGCGGGTGCTTCATCCTCATGCTCTTGATGACTGTGGTGCGATGTGTGCAGCAATGATAAAAACCCAACAGCTTCCCAATTTCGACGGTAATTTAAAGCCCATGATTACTACGTTTGCCGACTATATCAGTACCAAAGAATTCCGTTTTGCCGATGGAACTCTGGCTCGAAACCGTCCACAACCCAATTCGCTTTGGCTCGACGACTTATTTATGAGTGTTCCTGCTTTGGCACAGATGGGAAAAATGACCGGTGATCAGAAATATTTCGACGATGCAGTAAAACAGGTGTTGCAATTTGCACAGCGAATGTTTAACCATGACAAAGGTTTATTTATGCATGGCTGGATTCAGGGAATGGATGAACATCCGCAGTTTCACTGGGCCCGTGCCAACGGTTGGGCAGTAATGACTATGGTGGAATTGTTGGAAGTACTTCCTGAAAATCATCCAGGGCGGACTCTGGTACTTGACTTGCTTCGTAAACATATCCGTGGACTGGCCAATTATCAGACGGCAAAAGGGTTTTGGCATCAATTGATCGATCGAAATGATTCGTACCTCGAAACATCGGCAACGGCTATTTACACCTATTCCATTGCCCGGGCGATTAATCGCGGATATGTTGATGCTTCTGTTTATGGATCGATGGTTTGTCTGGCCTGGAATGCGGTGGCCAGCAAGGTAAACGAAAAAGGGCAGGTGGAAGGAACTTGTGTGGGAACCGGCATGGGCTTCGATCCGGCATTTTACTACTATCGTCCGGTGAATGTGTATGCTGCTCATGGATATGGCCCGGTATTATTGGCTGGTGCTGAAATGATCCAGTTGCTGAAAACCCATAAAATTGAAATTAACGATAGTGCACTGATGCTGTATAAATAGCGCAGAGCGTAGAGCATGGGGCATGGTTCCCGTCAGGATTGTCTGATTTTTCCATGCTCTCTGCTCTTAGCCCCTTGCAATCAGAACGATTTAAATCAAACTAAAAAGATCAAATACAATGAACACAACAAAAATCTCAGTTTTACCGCTTGCAATTCTCCTTTTTATTGGATTTGCCAATGCGCAAAACCTACCATCCAAAAAAGAAGTGATGGATAAAATGGTACTGACCAATGCCTATTTTATGCAGAAATGGCCTGATACCGGGAAATCGATTGTGACCAACAAAGAGCGTCCAAGTAATATTTGGACACGTGCGGTTTACTACGAAGGGCTGATGGCTCTTTATTCAGTCAACCCGGACAAAGCCTATTATGATTATGCCGAGTCGTGGGGCGAAGCACATCAATGGGGACTTAATGGTGGAGTGAAAACCCGCAATGCAGATAACCATTGTTGCGGACAAACTTACCTGGATTTGTACGAACTGGACAAAAACCCGGAACAGATTAAAGACTTGAAAGAGTCGATTGACGCGATGATTGCTTCGGATAAAATTGACGACTGGACCTGGATTGATGCCCTGCAAATGGGAATGCCCGTATTTGCCAAACTTGGTGTGCTTACCGGTGACAAGAAATACTCTGAGCGGATGTATCAAATGTATATGGATTCTAAAGTTCGTCAGGGATTTTACAATCCGGAAGACAAACTGTGGTGGCGCGATAAGGATTTTCGTCCTCCATACAAAGAACCGAATGGTCAGGATTGTTACTGGTCGCGTGGAAACGGCTGGGTTGTGGCTGCTTTACTTCGGGTGATGGAGATTGCTCCGAAAGATCCGCATTACAAGGAATACAAAAAGACTTATCTCGAAATGATGAAAGCTTTGTTGCCGATTCAACGCCCGGATGGTTTCTGGAATTGCAGTTTGCACGATGCCACCCATTTTGGAGGGAAGGAAACCTCAGGAACAGCATTGTTTGTGTACGGCATGGCTTGGGGCGTGAACCATGGCTTGCTGAGTGCTAAAAAATATACTCCGGTTATTGCTAAAGCCTGGAATGCGATGGCAGCAGAAGTTGTACATCCGGACGGATCTTTGGGTTTTGTGCAGGGTACCGGAAAAGAACCCAAAGACGGACAGCCGGTAACTTACACCAGCAAACCCGATTTCGAAGATTACGGATTAGGCTGTTTCCTGCTGGCCGGCAGCGAGGTGTGGAAAATGGCGAAGTAGAAAGATCATTATTGAGGGCTTCACTCCAAGTGAAGCCCTCAATAGTTTTTTAGCCTGTCAACTATTCATAAATTGCTTCCTGCTGAATTGCATCCTGCTTTAGCTGGAGGCTGAGGATGAAAATCTGTTCTGTTTTTTGTTGACCATACAAAATGGATGAAAACTTTAATGAATGGCATATCCTTATAATTATTTTGGCTAAAGCCGATTGGATATTATTTATTGTTTTGAATGGCCTAAAGGCCAATCCTATTCATGAATTGCCTTCTGCTTTAGCTGGAGGATGAGGATGAAAAATATATTCATTGGCTTTAGCCAAATCTTTTAATCTTTAAATTTCTGAAACCTGAAGCTGGTCGGGATTTGCAATCACGACCTCGTTAGTGAAGGATTTAGAATCCTGCGTCAGGGCTTCATTTGAGTGAAAACCTGACTAAAAGCACCGCCTTTCCCGGATTTAAACTTTTGCCTTTATTTTTCACCGTTTTTTCGTTGATTCTTATAACTTTGAAGAAACCAAACGAAAAAGAATCAGATGGCCCCGAAAATGATAAAACGAAAACCTGAACTTATTCCTCCAATTTAGAGGAATAAGTTCAGGTTTTTAAAAGATAAAGAAGAAATAAACGCAGGTGATTATATACCTTCGTTACCAAACATTTTAAAGAAAACTGATGAATACAATTAAAGATCTGATTTATTTTGATTTTGATAAAGCTAAATCATTAAACAGCCAATTAAATGGAGGTATTATTAGTGAACTGACAAGAGCAATGGAAGAAGAAGGTGCTGTTTCTTCTGAAATAGGATTTGACATTAAAGTTTTAAAAGGAAAAGTTGGAGCGTCGGATAAAGAAAAAACATTACGAACTGAAAAAATCGAACTCTATCATGAACTGTTAAATGAAATAGAAAAATCATTATTTGAAAAGAAAATATTAACCGACTTGAATGAAAGTTTTGAAAATGGAGGAGCTTCATTTAATGACTTTTTAAAGACGGTTCCAAATTTCACATACATAAAATCAACTGGATGGAGTTCATTTGAGGACTTTGAGAGATTTAAACGAATAATGAATAATTTCAACGAGATTCAACGGTTGATTTTCACATCTGCCTTGGATAATAATCCTGAAATAATTCAATTTAAAGAGCAAATAAATGATTTGCGTAAAGAGATAAGAACAAGTACAAAAGCCAATAAAACAGCAGAATTAAAAAAACTAAGTGCTATTGAAAAGAGCTTTGATAAAACTATTGAGAAAGAAGCTGGAGCCGTTTTTTTAGATGAAACATTTATTGACCGTGTAGAAACATTTCTCAATACCTTTTCACCAAACAGATTAAATTTTCGTTTAGCACCATTTGATGTTTTTAATGATTTTCAAATTCTAGCAAATCTAAAAAGCAAATATCTTGTTGATGGAGATTTTGAAAATGTAATTTTCACATATGGTAGTAGACCGAATATTAAACTTTCTGTTTTTGGAATTATCACATCTTGTCCGCAAAAAGAGGATATAAGAGTGAGCTTAAATGATGAGTATTTAGGATATGAAGATGATGAACTTCAAGAGGAAGCAGCTTTTGAAAAAGCTTTTCGAGGTGTGTTTTCATCATTCGAAGGATTTGAAAAATTCTTTTTTGTTCCCACGTATCCCAAAATATCGATAAGTCCAATTGCAATTTATCGAGAGGTGAAAATTGAATGAAAAAACGTTTAGTAATAAATATGACTCTGAGCGGCGTGCAACGCCTAGTGATGAGTTTGTGTTGAACTACCGTCGGATTCAATGCCAAGCACTTATCGACCGATTTATGGATTTTGAATTAAATTAAATGAGATACCGTTCTTTGATTAGAAGCTGGTCGGGATTGCAAATCCCGACCAGCTCCAGAGTTTCATCCCAAGTGATGCCCTCATTCGTTTTTGGGCTATCAACTATTCCTAAATTGCCTCCTGCTGAATAGCCTCCTGCTTTAGCTGGAGGCTGTGGATTAGAAATCATATTGGCTTTAGCCAAATCTTTTAATCTTTAAATTTCTGAAATCCATATTTCTCAATTAGCCATTATATTTCTCTTCCCATGTTTTGTGGATATGATGATTTTCTTGTGTAGGCTAGCCAATTGGTTATTATTTATTGTTTTAAATGGCCTAAAGGCCAATCCTATTCATAAATTGCTTCCAGCTGAATTGCCTTCAGCTTTAGCTGGAGGTGCTTTTAAATATATCACATTTTTCTAAATATTATTGATAATCATAAACTTTATTTGCCTGATCCTGTGCAGAAATCATTTCTCTCAAATCTTTCTTAATTCTTCGTGCTATTTGGGGTGAGTTTGGTGTTTTTTTGTAGGTTCATCCTTATCTTTATCCGCACAAATCAATTCGCATATTCGCATGATTCAGGATATTTTTCCCCATCGCTTCAATAATCATTATCTTGCAGATCAGACTATTGCTGAAAATGATTATATTCTTCATTATCAAGGTAATTCTTTGCTGCTGAAAACCAATGGTGATGAATTGATCATTCCCCGGAAAAAGGATTTTTCGCAAATTACCGATCAGACAGGACATATCTTTTTGTTTACCCTCGATGATGTTTCGTGCTTTCTGATAGAAGAGGATCTGAAGGTTGAAGAATCTCATTTAAGTTATAAAGAAATCAGCTTTTTCCGAACCACCCGGCAATCGGAAGTTGCATGGATTAGTCTTGTAGGATTCCATCTACGGAGTTGGTATGTGCAGAATAAATTTTGCGGGAAATGTGGTGCACGAACTCAGCACAAGGCTGATGAACGGGCTGTAATTTGTCCTGATTGTAATACAATTGTTTTTCCCAAAATATCACCAGCCATTATCGTAGCCATTGTTTGCGGGGATAAACTATTGCTGGCCCGGAATTCGAATTTCGTTGGAGGCTGGTACTCCTTAATTGCAGGTTATGTTGACGTGGGTGAAACCCTCGAGGAAACAGTTGCCCGTGAAGTAAAAGAAGAAGTGGGACTGGATGTTAAAAATATCCGGTATTATGCAAGCCAGCCCTGGGCCTTATCCGGTTCGATGATGATGGGATTTGTGGCAGAGGCCGATGAAAATCAACCTATTTGTATTGATGGAAAAGAAATTGTTGAGGCTGCCTGGTTTACCCGTGACAACCTGCCCAATCATTCGTCGAAGATCAGCATTGCCGGCGAGATGATTGCGAAATTCGAGAAAGGGGAGTTGTTGTTATGAACCCAGCTAGGGAATAAAAAGAACTATCGGCTGCGAACTTTTATATCCAGAAGAGCGAGTCTGGTAGACGTTAGATCATTATCACTTCGTTGCAATTGATGGGTAGCACTGTAAATCTTGTTGGTCTCAGATTGTTAAAGAACAGCACTTCTGCATCAAATATTGGAATTTTTGTAGTTTTGTTCACTATTATTTTCAATACTAAAAAACATGAGCAAATTAAAACTGACCAGCATCAATGCCTCGATGCTCAATCGTCTGGAAATGGAAACCGTGGTTGGAGGAGCAGCCGCCAAAGAAATGTGGACTGCAAGTTGTGCCTGCGGGTGTCGTTATGCTAACTCTGGAGGCTCAAGCACTTCGAACAACGGAAACGCTAATGAAGCACATAAAAAAGTATCACCAGGCATGAAATCCATGAATCAAATGTCTGATGCAGAAATGAATGCCACTTTTCGTTTGTAGTTTGGATTAAATCCTAATTTCCATTGTAGCTTCTATTGTATCATTTTACTTTAACGAGTTAAAAATACCCAATAAAAAGCCCCGTGAGTCAACGGTGTTTTTTATTGGGTGTTTTTGTTGAATTGGATAAATCTCAATCCTATTTTTTCAGTAATCGTTTGGCTACACCTTCAAAGGTTACTTTTACGGGTTGAATGGTTCCGTCGTCATTAAAAATGAGTCTATCCATGCAGGTTTCGCGATGGTTTCCGTTGGTTTCGCCCAGCGGACGGCGATGATAGACAATGATCCATTCGTCGGTATTTGGAATATGAATAACCGAATGGTGACCAGCACCGGTTGCAACATTCGGGTCTTGCTGCAATATTTTTCCAATGCGTTTAAAGGGGCCAAAAGGTGAATCAGCCATGGCATAGGCTACACTGTAGTTTGGGCCTGTCCAGCCTCCTTCCGACCACATAAAATAGTATTTCCCGTTGCGTTTAATCATAAACGGGCCTTCCACGTAGTTTTCAGGAGTAATCTCCCGAAAGGTAGTTCCATCGGCAAAAGGAACGATGTCAAGTAAATCGTCGCTCAATTTCACCATGTTGCAATGCCGCCATCCTCCGTAGTACATGTAAAACTGGCCATCATCATCGCGAAATACAAACTGGTCGATAGGTTGAGCCCCATTGTGAAATTTATCGATCAGCGGTTTCCCCAGAGCATCGTTATAAGGGCCTTCAGGCTTATCGGCTACTGCAACCCCAATACCTCCGGTTTCTTTATCGTTTTGAATATCGTTGGCCGCAAAAAACAGGTAATATTTATGGTTGGCATAAATGGTTGCCGGAGCCCAGACAGCCCGTTTGGCCCAGCTTACATTTTTAATGTCGAGTACTTTGTTGTGTTTGGTCCAGTTGACCAGATCTTTCGACGAAAAAGCATCAATCCATAGCTGTTTCTCATAGACATCCGAATAGGTTGGAAATACCCAGTATTTATTTCCATATACAGCACCTTCGGGATCGGCATACCAACCTTCAAAAATTGGGTTTCCAGAAAGGTTTTGTTTTTTCATTTCTGGACGGGGAGTCTGAGCCATTCCTTGTATAAGTATAGTCGCAAGTACTAAAGCCAGAGCAGAGTGTTTGTTCATGGTGTTGTCGTTTAGGTTTACTGTACCAAAAATAAGAAGTTTATAATCTGGTAAGCGTAATATTTACTTATTTTGGGCAAATAAAAAATTAAAGAGATGAAACCTAAAAAACTTAAATCATTCTTTTTACTCAGTTTAATGCTGGGTTCCTTCCTGATATCGGCACAGCCTATCGAGAAACTGGTTAAAATTGTTGTAGCACCCGATCATGCCAACTGGGTTTATAAACCAGGAGAGGCCGCGCGTTTTCAGGTTACCGTAATGAAAAATAGTGAACCGATTCCGAATGTAAAAATCAACTACGAATTTGGTCCGGAAATGATGACTCCAACCAAACGCGATTCTGCTGTTCTGAAAGATGGCCTGTTTCGTATTGACGGTGGAACCATGAAAGTTCCGGGATTCCTGAGGTGCAAGGTGTCGGCTGTTGTTGATGGCGTTCGGTATGAAAATCTGGCAACAGCAGCATATTCGCCCGATCAGATTAAGCCAACCACCGAATTACCTGCCGATTTTGTGCAATTTTGGGATAATGCAAAAGCTGCTGCTGCAAAAATTCCGATGGATGTAAAGTTGACTTTGCTTCCAGATCGTTGTACGGAAAAGGTGAATGTTTATCAGGTTAATATTCAGAATTACAATGTTGGAACTCGTTTATACGGTATTTTATGTATGCCGAAAAAGTCTGGCAAATATCCGGCAGTATTAAGAGTTCCTGGAGCTGGCGTTCGTGGTTATACCGGAGATGTTGCTCTGGCCGAAAAGGGGCTTATCTATCTGGAAATTGGTATTCATGGAATTCCGGTTACCATGGATCCTTCGGTTTATTTGGATTTGAGTAAATCGGCTTTGGATGGATACTGGTTTTATAACCTCGACGATCGTGACCGCTACTATTATAAACGCGTTTATTTGGGATGTGTTCGTGCGATCGACTTTATTTATTCATTGCCTGAGTTTGACGGATCGTCGTTGGCAGTTACCGGCGGAAGTCAGGGAGGTGCATTGTCAATTGTAACGGCAGGATTGGATTCACGAATCAAATATCTTGCTGTATTGTATCCTGCACTTTGTGATGTTACTGGTTATTTGTACGGAAGGGCAGGAGGGTGGCCTCATATGTTTAACGAACAAAACAAAGCTTTCAATGCTAAAAAAGACAAAATAGAAACTTCGAAATATTACGATGTGGTAAATTTTGCCCGTATGGTGAAAGTTCCGGGTTATTACTCCTGGGGGTATAATGATGTTACCTGTCCGCCAACATCGATGTTTTCAGCGTATAATGTAATTCAGGCACCCAAAAGTTTGACTATTTTTGAAGAAACCGGTCATTGGACTTATCCCGAAGAAAATGAAAAACTTCGTAACTGGTTGGTTGAAAAACTTATTAAGAAGAACTAACATAAAAGAATAAATCATTCATAAATTTTTCAAATCCGGTCAATTGGCCGGATTTGTTATTTTGAATATTTATTACATTTTCCGGAAATAAAATGAAGTTTAGCGGTCTCCTGAAAATATATGATAGCTAAAAATCGTTAACTTCGTGCACGAATTATTTATGCGAATGGCAAAGAAAATCAAGAAACCCGAGAAGCAGGCCAAACCTTCCAAATTAGGTGGCATCATTCATTTTTTTAAGAGTAATCAATTCAGGTATACGCTGGGTTTTTTCCTATCCATATTCAGTGGATATCTGGCAGTAGCCTTTATTTCCTATATATTTTCAGGTCGGTTCGACCAGAGCAAATTAGATTTGCCATGGCAGGAATATCTCTTCGATCCTTCTGTGCAGGTTCAAAATATAGCTGGTAAAGGAGGTGCTTATCTTAGCGAACTTTTCATAAATATGGGATTTGGTTTTCCATCGTTTTTTTTCATTGTGATCTTTCTGGTTGCTGCCTTAAATTTATTTGGATGGCGAGGGATTAAGTTCTTCAAAACACTCTTGTTTTCATCGTTGTGGATGATTTGGGCTTCCATTTCAATTGCATTGGCTGTAACCGTATCTTCCGGCGATCAGTTTTTGTATGTTGGGGGAATGTATGGATTTATTCTTTCCAGTTTGCTATCGTCGCTTCTTGGGGCATTTGGTGCTTCGTTAATCATGATTTTTGCTCTGTTTGTTTTGCTGATTGTAACATTCAAACAGTTTGTCCCATGGTTAACCAGCCTTTTTGCACAAAAAGAAAAAGACCCGGCGATTGCTGCAAATGCCGCGGATGAAGCATCGATGTCGGAATATACCGAAAAAGCTCCCGTTCAGGCTGTTGATGAGTTAACCATTTCGAAAGTAATTACAGAAGACGATCAGATTGAAGCCATCTTTGATCCGGATACTCCTGAAAATGCAAAAGATTTGACTAACGACGATCTGATAAATGGAATTAATGACGATGATTTTGAATTCGAAAATACGGTTGCGAAAAAGGATGTTGAACTGAGTATCGAAGATATGCTGTTTGCCGAAGAACCGGAAAAAGAGCTTCCCAAAAAAGTTGTAACAGAAAGGACTAAGAAAGTTGAACATGAACTGATTGTTAGTAAACCTACGAATGTTGATGACTCTGATGGTATTGTTTCTCCGGTTAGTAACATGGAAGATTATGATCCTACACTCGACTTGTCAGGCTACAAATATCCTACGCTTGATTTGCTTGATGACCATGCTTCGGGTAATGCAGAAGTAAGTAATGAAGAATTGATTTCGAACAAGAATAAAATTGTTGAGACTCTTCGTCAGTATAAAATTGAGATTACAAAAATCAGGGCTACTATTGGTCCTACAATTACGCTATACGAAATTGTTCCTGCACCGGGAATCCGGATTGCCAAGATTAAAAATCTGGAGGATGATATCGCATTAAGTCTTTCGGCGCTGGGAATCCGTATTATCGCACCAATTCCTGGCCGGGGAACGATTGGTATTGAAGTGCCAAATCAAAAGCCTGAAATTGTATCGATGCGTTCGATCATTGCATCCAAGAAATTTCAGGAATCGACTGCCGAATTGCCTATTGCACTTGGGAAAACGATTTCGAACGAAACCTTTATGGTTGATTTGGCAAAGATGCCTCACATTTTGGTGGCCGGAGCTACAGGGCAGGGGAAATCTGTCGGGCTAAATGCAATTATTACGTCGTTGCTGTATAAGAAGCATCCTTCGCAATTGAAGTTTGTATTGGTCGATCCTAAAAAGGTAGAGTTGAACCTTTATTCTTCGCTCGAGAAACACTTTTTGGCAAAAATGCCTGATGAAGAAGATGCAATTATTACTGATATTCAGAAGGTTAAGAATACTTTGAATTCGGTTAATATTGAAATGGATACTCGATATGATTTGCTGAAGAAAGCTCATGTTCGTAACATTATCGAATACAATGCCAAATTTATTGGCCGAAGGTTGAATCCGGAAAAGGGACATCGGTATTTGCCTTATATTGTGGTGGTGGTTGATGAGTTTGCCGATTTGATTATGACTGCCGGAAAAGAAGTGGAGTTGCCAATTGCACGTATCGCCCAGTTAGCCCGTGCGGTTGGTATTCATATGATTATTGCCACACAACGGCCTTCAATCAATATTATTACCGGGGTTATTAAGGCTAATTTTCCAACGCGTATTGCGTTTAAGGTTGCATCTATGATCGATTCCCGAACAATCCTGGATACTCCGGGAGCTAATCAGCTGATAGGAAAAGGAGATATGCTCGTTTCGACAGGAAGTACAATGACCCGCGTACAGTGTGCTTTTGTTGATACTCCGGAAGTTGAGCGGATTTGTGAATTTGTTGCCGAACAAAGAGGTTATCAGACGGCATTCCTTTTACCTGATTATATTGGTGAAGCTGATTCCGGAGCTGTTGCGGCTGATTTAGCTCACCGTGATGAGTTATTTGATGATGCCGCCCGGCTAATTGTTGGTAATCAAATGGGGTCGACTTCTATGATTCAACGGAAATTCTCTATTGGATACAATCGTGCAGGCCGGTTGATGGATCAGATGGAGGCAGCCGGAATTGTTGGTCCAAGTGAAGGAAGTAAAGCCCGTCAGGTGTTAATTCAGGATGAGTATACTTTGGAACAATTATTGAATGGATTAAAATAGATATAGATTTAAACTACTTTAAAAATGAAAAGATTATTTTTTAGTACTGTTCTTTCGCTACTGGTAATGGCAGGGTTTGCGCAGCAGGATGCAAAAGCGAAAGAGATTCTTGAAAAGGTTACTAAAACGACTCAGTCGCTGGCTTCACTGGAAGCTAAGTTCTCGTTTGAGATGAATAATAAAGCTGAAAATATTCAGGAAAAAAGCATAGGGTCGATTACGCTCAAGGGGAAAAAATATAAGCTGGATATTCCTCATATGGGATTACAGGTAACTTGTGATGGTAAGTCAATTTGGACATACATGGTAAAATCGAATGAGGTCACGATTGCAAATTTGGACGAAGCAACTGACGATTTAATGGATCCCTCGAAAATTTTTACCATTTATGAAAAGGGATTCAATTACAAATTTGTCGGAGAAGCTGTTGATGGAGGAGTCGCTGTTTATTCTATTGATCTGACTCCACAAAAACCAACCGGAGATATTCAAAAGGTCAGAATCATGATTGATAAGCAAAAAATGCTGATTCGTGGTGCAAATATGACCGGAAAAGATGGGAATAAATACAATGTGTCAGTAAATCAATTCAAAACAGATGGGATTTATAAAGATGCTGATTTTGTATTCGATCCGAAGAAATACAAAGGAATCGAAGTTGTCGATATGAGATAATAAAAAAGGGTGTCCATCGGGCACCCTTTTTTATTGAATATTTTTGTGGTCTCTTAATTTTGCATTTTAGCGTGAGCCATTTGTTCAACCGAAGCAATCTCTATAAAAGAAGTTCCGCCTCCTACACCAAAATTACCTCCAACATACACCACCATATCTTTTTCGGTAATGAAGTTTTTCTCAACTAAGTCTAATAAGGCAGTTTCAATTAGTTTGTGCTTGTTCTTCTTTGTTTTGATTTCACTTGGGAAAACGCCATAGGAAAGGGCTAGTTCGCGTTTGACTCTTCCGTTGTGACATTTGGCATATACCGGTAATTCACTTCTGAAAGCAGCGATATATCTGGCAATTTTTCCAGTGAGGGTATCGGTAACAATCGCATTAACATTTAGTTCTTTTGATGCAAGGACCGCTGCTTCTGCAAGAAATGCCGATGTTTCATTATCCAGACGTGGAACTGGTAAATCGTTACGTTTGTCTTTATTTGCTTCAACTTCCAATGCGATCTTGGACATGACTTTTACTGCTTCAACGGGATAGCTTCCGTAAGCAGTTTCTCCCGAAAGCATGATTGCATCAGTACGGTCGTAGATAGCTGTAGCTACGTCGCTTACCTCGGCACGGGTAGGTCTGGGGTTGTCAATCATCGAATGTAGCATCTGAGTAGCAATTATAACAGGTTTTTTCTGTTGAACTGCCTTTTTGATCAGTCTTCGCTGAATACTTGGAATCTTCTCAGCCGGAATTTCAATACCTAAATCTCCACGGGCAACCATTATACCATAAGCTACTTCAAGAATTTCGTCAATGTTATTAACTCCATCCAGATTCTCGATTTTAGCAATGATTTTTGCATTGCTGTTATTGGCATCTAAAATATCCTGAACGGCCTGGACATCTTTTTTATTCCTTACAAACGAATGTGCAATAAACTCAACATCTTGTTTTGCTGCGAATTCAATAAATTCAACGTCTTTTATGCTAATAGAAGGAAGATCAACACTAACACCCGGGGTATTGATACTTTTTTTGTTTTTGATCTGCCCGCTGTTACCTATACGGCAAACTAAGCAGTCATTTTTTTGTTCAATAACCTCCATGGCGATGTCTCCATCGTCAATCAGGATTTGGTTTCCAACAGGAACGTCACGATGAAATCCTTCATAACTAACATAGAAGGTTTCCTGGTTAGCTAATCCATCGCCACCTTTTATTTTGATAATATCACCTTCTTTAACGTTAATAGGTTCTTCGATACCTTTTGTCCTTATTTCCGGGCCTTTGGTGTCAACCAGAATTGCGATTTGGTCAGAAACACTTCTGACGTTTTCGATCATCATTGTAGCACTTTCTGTTGAAATGTGAGCCGTATTAAGTCTGGCAACATTCATTCCAGCCTCAAACAACTGACGGATAAACTCAACCTCACAACGTTTGTCGGAAATGGTTGCTACTATTTTGGTGTGTTTCATAGGTCTATATTTATTTTTAAGGGCGGCAAAAGTATGCAAATTTTTTACACTTCATATTAACAATCTGTGAAGATTGTGTTGAATGGGTATTAAGATTTAATATATCCTTTAATTGCTTCAATGCCAAGTCGATATGAGTCGAGTCCAAATCCCATAATGCTTCCAACGCAGACAGGACCTATCAGTGATTCATGTCTGAAGCTTTCCCTGGTTAAAATATTGGAAATGTGAACTTCGATAACTGGAGCCTTAACTCCGGAGATTGCATCTCTGATTGCGATAGACGTGTGAGTATAAGCTCCTGCATTAATAATAATGCCATCATATTCGAAGCCTCGTTCATGAATTTTGTTGATTAGTTCTCCTTCGATATTGGATTGATAGTATTCCATTTCAAAATCAGAGAATCTACTTTGGAGGTCTTCAAAATACCTTTCAAAGGACACATCACCATAAATATTCTTTTCTCTAATTCCCAATAAATTAAGATTGGGACCATTTATTAACAAAATTTTCATGTTTTGATAGATTATTTGATAAAAATAGTAACTTAACCGATTGTAAACTCGTATTGAAAATTATGTAATCTTGGTGGATGGTCATAATTCAATGTTAAAATATACATTGTTAAGTCATTACGAGTCCAAAAGTATCAATAATTGTTATAGAATTTAATTTTAAAGTATTTAATTATGAAATGGGAAGATAGCAAAAAAGGATTTGAGTCTTTCTTACGTTTGGAAAAAGGTTTATCTGCTAATTCAATCGCTGCTTATATCAATGATATAAACAAGCTGATGGTTTTCGCTGATGAAGAACTTAAGAAACTGGCTCCTGAAAAAGTGAAACTTAATCATTTGAAAAAATTTGTTGAATGGATCAATGCGAAAGGAGTTTCACCTCGCACTCAAGCGCGGACAATATCTGGGATTAAATCATTTTATAAGTATTTGCTTATAGAAGGGAAAGTTAGTAGTGATCCTACAACTCTGTTAGAATCACCAAAAATTGGTAGAAAACTTCCAGATGTGCTTACTATCGAAGAGATTGATACGATGATAGATGCTGTCGATTTAACGAAGGCTGAAGGTCAACGGAATAAAGCAATGTTGGAAACTTTGTATAGTTGTGGGTTGCGTGTTTCTGAGCTTGTTAATCTGAAAATTTCAAATTTATCCTTCGATCAGGGATACATTAAAGTTGAAGGTAAATCCAATAAAGAAAGATTGGTTCCGGTAAGTGGTAAAGCCATTGATGAAATCAATAAATACATGGATGTTTATCGAAAAACTTTAAAAATATCAAAGGATAGTGAAGACATTCTTTTCTTGAACCGCAGAGGCAAAAAATTGAGCCGTGTGATGATCTTTACAATAATAAAGAATCTTGCACTAAAAGCAGGCTTTGAAAAGAAGATTAGTCCGCATACTTTCCGTCACTCTTTTGCAACTCATTTAATTAATGGTGGAGCTGATTTGCGTGCGGTTCAGGAAATGCTTGGACATGAATCAATTCTAACGACTGAGATTTATACACATCTTGATCGGGATTATCTAAAGGCAACTTTACATCAATTTCATCCCAGATCATAAACGCTCTTTATAGCTTAAAAGGATGTTCTGAAATTAATAATTTCTTAACATCCTTTTTTTTGACCTTGATGTGCTGTTTGTTGACTTTCAGTTTATTAGTCGTTGTTTTGGGGCATATTTTTAGTCGAAACTTTTAATGATCTTAATTTAATATTTCCCTTTTAAAGACGGTTTGAAAAAAAACTAATTTTGATGCAATAAAATTTGTTTTTGTTTAAACAATTAAATTATAATCACTTATCATGAAAAACACAGATCTATTAAAGTATGGTATTGATACCAATGCCGAGATTTTGCATAATCCAACTTACGAAGAATTATTTCAGGCTGAAATTGATCCTGCTAACGAAGGTTTTGAAAGAGGCGTATTAACAACTTCTGGTGCAGTTTCGGTTGATACTGGTAAATTCACCGGACGTTCTCCTAAGGACAAATTTTTTGTGAAAGATGCTGTAACTGATGAACATTTGTGGTGGGATGGCACGATCAATCGTCCAACTACTCCGGAAGTATTTGCTCATTGTAAAGGTTTAGTTACCAAACAGCTTTCTACTTCAAAGAAACTGTATGTAGTTGATACATTCTGTGGTACAAACGAAGATACACGTATGAAAGTACGTTTTGTTATGGAAGTTGCATGGCAGGCTCACTTTGTAACTAATATGTTTATTCGTCCTTCACACTTTGAATTGGCTAACTATGGTGAACCAGATTTCGTTTGTTTGAATGGTTCAAAAACTTCCAATCCAAACTGGAAAGAACAAGGCTTGAACTCTGAAGTATTTACATTGTTCAATCTTACTGAAAGAATGCAGGTTATCGGTGGAACCTGGTATGGTGGTGAAATGAAAAAAGGTATTTTCGCTTTGATGAACTACTACCTGCCATTGAAAGGTATGGCTTCAATGCACTGCTCTGCAAACGTGGGTAAAGATGGTGATGTTGCTATCTTCTTCGGTTTGTCAGGTACAGGTAAAACTACGTTATCAGCTGACCCAAAACGTTACCTGATTGGTGATGACGAACATGGTTGGGACAACAATGGTGTATTCAACTACGAAGGTGGTTGCTATGCTAAAGTAATCGATTTGGAAAAAGACAAAGAACCAGATATATGGAGAGCTATCCGTCGTGATGCTTTGTTAGAAAACGTAACTGTATTGAAAGATGGCACGCCTGATTATTCCTCGGCAGCTTCAAAAACAGAAAATACTCGTGTTTCTTATCCAATCTACCATATCAACAAAATCGTGTCTCCTTCACGCGCAGGACACGCTAAAAAAATCATTTATCTGTCAGCTGATGCATTTGGTGTATTGCCTCCGGTATCTATTTTGGATGAAAAATCGGCTCAGTATCATTTCCTTTCAGGCTTTACTTCAAAATTAGCCGGAACAGAACGTGGTATCACCGAACCAGTTCCTTCATTCTCTCCTGCATTTGGTGAAGCTTTCTTGACTTTGCACCCAACGGTGTATGCAAAAACATTGATTGGCAAAGCTAAAGAACACAATGCTAAAGTTTATTTAGTAAACACAGGTTGGAACGGAACTGGAAAACGTATTTCGTTGAAAAACACCCGTGCTATCATCGACGCTATCATTGATGGTTCAATCGAAAAGGCTGCAACTGTAAAAGTTCCAATCTTGAATTTGGTTGCTCCTACAACTTTGAATAATGTTGATGCTGAAATTCTTGATCCACGTAACACTTATGCAAATGTTACTGAATGGGAAACTAAAGCAAAATCACTTGCTGCTAAATACATCAAGAACTTCGAACAATATTGCGATAACGACGATGCAAAAGCATTGGTTGCTTCAGGTCCTCAATTAGACTAATCATTTTGATTATACAGAAAAGGCTAAACTCATCTGAGTTTAGCCTTTTTTATTTGATTCGTGCGATAATCAAAATGTTGCATTCGTTGAAACAAGAGTATCTTATCAATCTTTACGATTTTCCGGAAGACCGAATTCTTCAAGAATAAAATCAATGTCTTTATCTCCACGTCCGCTGAGATTAACGAGTATTGATTTTTGAGGTTCTTTTTGTGCAAGTTTTAATGCATATGCTACTGCGTGAGAACTTTCTAATGCCGGAATAATTCCTTCCAGTCTACTTAATTCATAAAAGGCATCAATACATTCTTTATCGGATATTGTATCATAGTTCACCTTTTTTAGATCTTTAAGCATACAGTGTTCCGGTCCAACACCGGGATAATCCAAACCACTGGCAACAGAATAAACTGGTGACGGTTCACCGTTTTCATCTTGTAAAAGGTAACATTTGAATCCATGAATTAACCCTGGAGTTCCTTTAACCATTGTAGCAGCATGCTCTCCAAGATTAAGTGAACGTCCTCCGGGTTCGATTCCATATAATTCACATTCATCATCTTCAAGAAAAGCTGTGAAAATTCCCATGGCATTACTTCCACCTCCGACACAGGCAACAACGCTGTCAGGCAATTCTCCAGTCATATCCAAAAATTGTTCTTTAGCTTCAATTCCGACAACCCGTTGAAAATCACGAACCATCATTGGAAAAGGATGTGGTCCAACAACGGAACCGATGCAGTAAATGGTATTTATAGGATCTTTCAAATATGCAGCAAATGCTGAGTCAACTGCTTCTTTCAACGTTTTTAATCCATGAGAAACAGGAACAACCGTAGCTCCCAGAATTTGCATACGTACCACATTGGGGTGTTCTTTTTTAATATCAACCTCACCCATATGGATTTCACATTCAAGACCAAAATAGGCAGCAGCAGTTGCAAGAGCAACGCCATGCTGACCGGCACCGGTTTCAGCAATTAATTTTTTCTTACCCATAAACTTGGCAAGAAGGGCTTCTCCCATACAATGATTGAGTTTGTGAGCTCCGGTATGATTTAAATCTTCTCGTTTTAGATAGATTCTAGCACCGTATTTGTCGGAAAGACGGTTGCAGTAATATACTGGAGTTGGTCGGCCTTGATAGTGTTTCCGAATACTTCTTAGCTCAGAAATAAAGTTGTGCGATTTACTTATTGCATAGTAAGCATCATTGATTTTCTTCATTTCCACTTCAAGCTCCGGCGGAACAAACATTCCACCGTACTCATTGAAAAAACCATCCTTATTTGGATTTTTTTTGAAATAATTTTCAGACATATCTTTCGTTTTTAGAGAGTAATAGTTTTTATATGACAATAATAATTTGGCAAAAGAATTTGTGCTTTTAATTAAGGGACCAAATGTACAGAATTGTGAATAATTTGAAGGGATTTATTGGTATTTATATCAATACAATATGGATTTTTTCAATACGGAAAAAAGACATCCTGCCAGTAAGTGATATGAAAAAACGATAAAATGCTTTTTTCGAAGGCTTTTTCAATGAATTATCTCATTCAGGCATGTATGAATGTCTGGATATATAAAAATGAATCCTGCATTTATAAGTCGTTGAGGATAAACAATCGGCGATTCTAATAGTAACGAAGCTGCTTTGCCGTATGCAAGCTTTATAACAAACCCAGGAATAGTGAAGAATGCCGGGATGCCAATGAGCTTTGACATTGTTCTCGTGAATTGTTTATTGGTTATGTTTTCAGGAGCTGATAGGTTGTAGATTCCTTGTGCTTCAGGATTTTGAATGCTCCAAAGTATAGCATTTACAACATCTGTAATATGAATAAATGGAAAGGGCTGTTTCCCGGTTCCAATTTTTCCTCCAAGTCCAGCTTTAAATATCGGCAATATTTTATTTATGATTTGGGCTTCTTTTCCTATAACCGGAGCAATGCGGAAAATGACTTTCCGAACTGCCGGTGATAATTCAGCAGAAGCTTTCTCCCAGTCATTGACAACTTTTCCCACAAAATCACTTGAAAATAATTCGCTTTCTTCTGTATGGACCAGGTTGCTGGTGTAAATTCCAATAGCTGAGGCGGAAATAAACAATTTTGGTTTTTTCTGATCAGGTAAATTGTTTATTGCATTTGTGATATTCTTCGTGGTTTCAATTCTACTTATGTATATCTCACTTTTGTTGGTTTTAGTCCATCGTTGCAGAATTGGAGCGCCAGCGAGGTTTATGACTACTTCAGTATCTGCAATTCGCTTGATTAGCTCATTTTTATCATATAATATATGCCTTTCTAAAGGGATTATTGTGTGGTGCAATTTGTTTAGCTCGGCGCAAAGATTTTTTGACATATATCCACGTACTCCGGAAATTGCAATTCTCATTTGTGAGTCTTTTAGGTATGAAATTGTCTGATTTTTAATGAATAATACAAATAACTTAAAATTTAGTTTAACTTTTACCGTTTAAATATAATGTATGCCCTTTTTAGCTTAATTTTGCCAAACCTAAATCCCCTAAGCCAATCAAGAGCACTACTGATTGTTATTTTTTTTGAATTAAATTTGTTAAAGCTCAGCGGATCATATAATAAAGAAACTTCCAGTGAAAAAGAAATCCCCTATCTCTTCAGATAAAACGAAATCATCAGGTCGGAAGAAATCATCTTCTTCAAAAAGCTTTGGCCGTAAGGCTTTGATGTTTTGCATAAAAGCAGGCGTTGCACTATTATTGTTGGCGTTTTTATTATTTCTAATCGTATATGTTGGATTTACAGGACCAGTGCCTTCTTCTGAGGAATTGCAGAAGATTAAAAATCCGGTATCAACCGAAGTATATGCGCGTGACGGGCGTTTGTTGGGGCGATATTACATAGAGAATCGCAGTAATGTGAGTTTTGAGCAGATATCATCCAATGTTATTAATGCGTTGGTAGCTACCGAAGATTCGCGGTTTTATCATCACCGGGGAATTGATGAAATAGCATTAATTAGAGTATTCTTTAAATCGGTGTTGCTGCAGGATCATAGTGCCGGTGGTGGAAGTACACTAAGCCAGCAGATTGCGAAAAATTTATATCCTCGGAAATCGTTCGGCCCATTGACGATGCCAATCAATAAGCTACGGGAGTCGATTATAGCTTACCGTCTTGAAAATCTTTATACGAAGGATGAAATATTGTCACTTTACCTGAATACTGTACCTTTTGCCGAAAATACTTTTGGCATTGGCGTTGCCTCCGAACGTTTTTTCAGTAAAGCACCTTCAAAGTTAAAAGTACAAGAGGCTGCTACTTTAGTGGGTATGTTAAAAGCCAATAATGTTTATAATCCTCGAAAAAATCCGGAACGTTCGCTGGAAAGGCGTAATGTGGTAATTGATCAGATGTTAAAGTATGGATATATTTCTGAGGCAGAAGCTAAAAAATATAAATCAGAACCATTAGGGCTGGTTTACAACTTAATTACTTACAATGAAGGCCCTGCACCTTATCTGATGGAAAAGATTCGTCCGTTTCTGCAATCCTGGTGCGACGATCATTTAAAAGAAGACCAAACCAGTTATAATTTATTTACCGATGGTCTAAAAATAAGTACAACCATTGATTTTGATATGCAAATGGCTGCCGAGAAAGCGGTGGCCGATCAGATGAAAAATTTACAATCTGTTTTTGATGCTCATTGGGTTAAATCAAATCCATGGGGAAACGATCAGTCAGTAGTAATAAGGGCAATGAAACGATCAGATAGGTATCGTAATTTGAAAAAGAATGGGGTGCCCGAAGATCAGATTAAGACTATCTTCAAAACTCCTACATCCATATCGTTATTTAGTTGGGATGGAACTAAAACTGATGAAATGACTCCAATGGATTCTATCCAGTATTATTTGAAGATACTGAATACCGGTTTTATGGCTATGGATCCGCATTCCGGAGAGTTGAAGGCATACATTGGCGGAAATGATTTTCGTTATTTTAAATATGATCATACCACCTCTAAGCGTCAGGTTGGATCAACTTTCAAACCGATTGTTTATTTAGGTGCTTTAGAGGCTGGAATATCTCCGGATACATATTTTTCCAATGAACGGAAAGTATATGAAGATTATGATAATTGGTCTCCGGAAAACTCTCATGATGATTATTCCGGTTTTTATTCAATGGAAGGTGCTCTGGCGAAATCAATTAATACGATTGCTGTTGAAGTTCTGATGAAAGCCGGTATCTCTAATGTGGTTAGTCTAGCAAAACGTATGGGCATTGATTCTGATCTTCCTGAATATCCCTCTCTGGCTTTGGGTACCGCATCTGTTTCGTTGGAGGAAATGGTTTGCGTGTATTCCGAAATTGTAAATGGTGGACGTAAAGTAGTTCCATATTACTTAAGGTCTATTGAATCCAATTCAGGGCAGGTTCTTGAAAAGTTTTCGAATAAGCAACCTGACGAACAAGTTGCCCAGACTGAAAATTGTCGAATAATTACTCAAATGCTGAAATCCGTAATTAATGAAGGAACCGGAAGCACGATTCGTTCGGTATGGGGCATTGATTCTGATTTTGCCGGGAAAACAGGAACAACGCAAGATCAGGCTGATGGTTGGTTTGTTGGCATGACTCCGACTTTGGTTGCAGGAGCATGGGTTGGGGGAGAAGATCCGTCAATTCATTTCCGGACACTTGGTGAAGGTGCCGGAGGTCATACTGCTTTACCTATTGTCGGACAATTCTATAGTCAAATACTGCATAAAAGTAAGTATCAGGCAATGCGAGTCAGCACTTTTGAATTACCTTCGGAAGAAACTATGGCGTTATTGGATATTCCTCCTTATCGGGAAATCCTTGAAGTAAAAAAACGCGGTTTTATCCATGACTTATTTGGCAAGAAAAGTAATAAAAGTCAGGAGCCAGAGGCCGTACTTCAGGAGAAACCAAAGGCTGAACAACAGCAACAGCCGGGTGAAGAGACGAAGCCTTCACCAGAGCCAGAAAAAAAACCTTTCTGGCAAAGTATGAAGGAGATTTTTAAGAAAAAAAGCAAGTAAAAAAGGATAATTAGATGAATAGAAGGCTGGAACGAAAACTATCCGGGATTTCGGAAAAAAATAAAATCTACTTTTTAAGCATAGTGGTTGGTTTATTGAGTGGAACCGCTGCGTTTGTGCTTAAAAATTTCATTCATTATGTCAGCCATTTCTTAACCCGGCATTTCAAAGCCTCTACGGAAAGCTATTTTTATTTGGCATATCCGATGATTGGTATCCTGATTAGTGTGTTGATTGTGAAGTACCTGGTTCGGGATGATATTAGTCATGGCGTTTCCAAAATCTTATCTGCGATTTCAAAAAAAGGTAGTCAGATTAAGGGGCATAACATGTTTTCGTCGATGATTACTAGCGGATTTACTATTGGTTTTGGAGGTTCCGTGGGAGCTGAGTCTCCAATTGTGTACACCGGCGCTTCTATAGGATCATATATTTCACGGCTTTTTGATCTGAATCAGAATCAGGTTCGTTTGTTGCTTGGTTGTGGTGCGACTGGTGCTATTGCTGGAATTTTTAAAGCTCCTATTGCCGGAATCATGTTTACACTCGAGGTTTTAATGCTCGATTTGACCATGGCATCGTTGATTCCATTGCTTATTTCAGGAATAACTGCAGCTACTCTTGCTTATTTTTTTATGGGAGATACCGTATTGTTCCATTTTGCCATTACGAATCAGTTCAATTTCGAGAATCTTCCTTACTATATCTTGTTAGGAGTATTGTGTGGGTTTATTTCTTTGTATTTTACTCGTACTGGGATGTTCGTTGAAAACCAGATGAAACGGATAAAAAATAGTTTCGTCAAACTTATTCTTGGAGGAGTTTCTCTTGGGTTGATGGTTTTCTTGTTCCCGTCGTTGTGGGGAGAAGGATATGAATCAATCAATAAAATATTTGTAGGAGAAGGTGCTGATTTACTGAATAACTCGGTGTTTTTTGACTGGAAAACAGAACCTATGGTTTTATTATTAATTCTGGTCGTGATTCTTTTTCTGAAAGTTGTCGCGATGGCGATAACAACATCCGGCGGTGGTGTTGGTGGAATATTTGCACCAACCTTGTTTATGGGAGCTGTGGGGGGATATATTTTGTCACTTTCAATGAATACCTTCTTCGGGCTGCATTTACCACATGCCAATTTTGCTTTGGCTGGAATGGGCGCTTTGATGGCAGGGGTAATGCATGCACCTTTGCTGGGGATTTTCCTGATTGCTGAAATAACAGGCGGTTATCAATTGCTTATTCCATTGATCCTTTCAGCTACAGTTGCTTATGTCACCATTACACTTTTTGAACCTCATTCAATCTATACCAAACGATTGGCTGCCGCAGGCGAATTAGTTACTCACCACAAAGACAAAGCGGTGATGCACTATATGAATGTTAAGGAGCTGATCGAAACTGATTTTGAAGTTTTATCGCCGGATTTGAATTTGGGAGAACTGACTTATTACATTGCGCGATCGAAACGTGATTTATTTCCCGTTGTTGATAGCGGTGGCATACTTTTAGGAATGATTAAATTGAACGACATCAAAAACCTGATTTTTGAGCAAAATCTATATGAAAAGATTAGTGTTCGTGAATTGATGTATATGCCCGAATTTTTCATTTCGCCCGACGATGCAATGGATGTCATTGTGGATAAATTTAAGTCATGCGGACGTTATAATCTGGCTGTGATTGATAATGGGAAATACATTGGTTTTATTTCACGTGCAAGAGTATTTTCTGTTTATCGCGATACGATGGCTGATCTTTCGTTCGAATAATATCAATGGGCTTTCTTTAGCCTAAAATCAGTTGGTGATTTTGTAATTAAGCAGATAAATGCCTGAAAACAGTAGGGTGAAAGTGGCATTAGTCATTGAAAAGGCATTCGATCCAAGCCAAATGACCGGAATAAATAAGATTAAGGTTTGAGCACTTAGGTATAAGTAGATTCCTACTCTTTGCATGCGGTAAAGTTTAATTGCTCCGGTTAGCGAAACGCAAAAAAGAGACATTAAGAGAGCAAAATACACCGGGCTTAACTTTTCTGTTGATGTAATATTGGTAATCTGAGTTATTTTTTCGGTGATATACCTGAAAAATAAAGTAGAAATTAACATGCTGAGAAAACCAATACTACTTCCAATTATACTGAAAATACAGGCTGCTTCATATAGGATTGGTTTCTTTTCCATCTTATCTAATGATTAATTGTTCAAAAATACCTGATTTTTTGAATAACTTCATTTTTTAGGCCTCCTGATTTTATTATACCTTTGGCGTCTCAATTTTAACCAATATTTTACGTGATGGAAAGAGATACCAAAGTATTTGAGATCATTGAAAAGGAACGTCAACGTCAGCTAAGTGGAATTGAATTAATTGCTTCTGAAAATTTTGTCAGTGAACAGGTTTTGGAAGCGATGGGATCGGTTATGACTAACAAGTATGCTGAAGGTTATCCCGGAAACCGCTACTATGGTGGTTGTCAATTCGTAGATATGACCGAGCAGTTAGCAATTGATCGTATCAAGGAACTTTTCGGTGCCGTTTATGCGAATGTTCAGCCACACTCAGGTGCTCAGGCTAATGCAGCTGTTTTAGCTGTAGTATTAAATCCTGGTGATACCTTTTTAGGTTTAGATCTTGCCCACGGAGGTCACCTTTCTCATGGTTCACCAGTAAATTCTTCAGGTGTACTATATCATCCAATAGCTTATCATGTAAAAGAAGAAACAGGATTGGTTGATTATGATGAAATGGAAGCTCTGGCGTTGGAACATAAGCCAAAACTTATCATTGGCGGAGCATCTGCTTATTCACGTGAATGGGATTATGCCCGGATGCGTGCTATTGCTGATAAAGTTGGTGCTTTTTTGATGATTGATATGGCTCATCCAGCCGGATTAATCGCTGCCGGCTTACTTGAAAATCCGGTTAAACATGCTCATATTGTTACTTCAACGACACATAAAACTTTACGTGGTCCTCGTGGAGGTATAATCCTGATGGGAGAGGACTTTGAAAATCCATTTGGTTATAAGACACCGAAAGGGGTAACCAAAATGATGTCGCAGGTTCTTGATTTTTCCGTTTTCCCGGGACAGCAAGGAGGACCACTCGAACATGTAATTGCATCAAAAGCTGTTGCATTTGCTGAAGCTCTTAGTCCTGCATATAAGGTTTATCAGGCTCAGGTTAAAAAGAATGCATCGGTTATGGCCGAAGCTTTCATGGCTAAAGGATATAAGGTTATTTCCGGAGGAACAGACAATCATTCGATGTTAATTGACTTGCGTACTAAATTTCCTGAAATTTCCGGAAAACAAGCTGAGAATGCTTTAGTTCGTGCTGATATTACAATCAATAAAAATATGGTTCCTTTTGATAGCCGTTCACCATTTACAACTTCAGGACTTCGCGTTGGAACACCAGCGATTACCACCAGAGGTGTAAAAGAAGATATGATGCCGGTAATTGTTGATTTAATCGATGAAGTAATCAGTAATATTGAGAGTGAAGATGCTATTCTTTCTGTTCGCCAACGGGTGAATGCGATGATGAAAGATCTTCCGTTATTTGCCTGGTAGTCATTTCATAAATACAAAAATCCGGAAAGATTAGTTAAAGCTTTCCGGATTTTTTATTGATACCAATTTGTCTGGTTACTTCGTTTCTTTTTGTTTTGCTGGTTCTTCTTTGGGTTGTTCTTTATAAAGCTCAGGATGCAGCTGCTTCATAAAAATATCGGCAATTTCAAATACCGGCAAATCCAATGATCCATTTCCAATATTAGCTGCCATTGCGACAACCAATTTATCGTCAGGATAAATTAACAATGTTGCAGATCCTCCCTGAACAAAACCTCTTATGCCATAGAATGTGTGCCCTTTAACATCTTTTGATACGATTAATCCAAAAGAAAAGGGTGCTAATTGGCCATTCTTTAATTTTATTGGAGTAGTTAATAATGAGATAGATTCTTGCTTTAGAAATCCCGGATACAACAATAAATTGGCCATTTTTACTAAATCGTCAACAGAACTAAGATATCCGGCAGATGCTTCTTTCCCGCAAAGATTAATTGGCGCTGCGAGTATTGGTTGACTAATAAAGTCGTAATCATAGTTGCTACTTTTGTTTTCGATGATTCTACGGGGGATATCCGGAATTGTGCTTTTCAATTTTAAGGTGTCTAAGACTGTTTTTTTGACAATCTTAGGATACGAATCTTTGCAATTTTTCTCTATTACATAGCCCATTAGGTCATATCCCAATTCCGTTTGTAGAATGTTTGTTCCAGGTTCATAGATTAGGTTCTCTTTTATGAATGAGGCAACTATTGAGTCCAGTACATTTGCTCTGTTATTTCCGGCAGAAATATTCTCAACCCGGAAGCCGGCAGTATGGGCTCCCAGTTGACGAATGGTAAAATCTGCTGCTTTAGGCGGCATTTCCGGCAAATACTTCGCAACCGGTTTGTCTATATCCAGTTTCCCTTCTTCCTGAAGCTTCGCAGCAGTTATGGCCGTAATTAATTCAGAAACCTGTCCAATTCGAAATAAGTGAGATGGTGACGTTTTTGCTTTCAGTTCGAAATTTGAGTAGCCGAAACCATCAGACCAGACCATTTCATTATTAATTGAAACAGCAATGGCAAAGCCTGGAATTGAGTTGGTCTGATAGAATACGCCCAATTTGCCATACCCCTCTTTGAGACATTTTTTATATTTCATTGAGCGTACAACTGATGGGTCAACTGGTTTTTTATGACAAGCCAGCAGCGATCCTAAAATCAGTAGAATTAATAAGTTTCTTGTGATAATTTGCATTTTTATTCTTTTTATAAAGGTTGGTTTTAACGGCATCGAAAATAGAATAATTACTTTTTTTATAAAAGGAAGGAATAAAAAAATCGCATGATTCAATGTTAAAGATTATTAAATGGCCTGGCTAAAGATCAATTGATTTACTAACTATTTTTTGTTTTAATTACAAGTCTTCATTTCTGTTTATTTGGTTTGTGTTAATTCCTGCCAGATAGTAAAATTGATATTATTAAACTTCTTATGGTTGCAAAATACAAATGAAAAGGTTGAAAAAATGGTGGATAATTACTTTTTAGATGTAAAAAAACAGTTAACATATGTGCTAGGAGTTAAATTATTTTATATTTGTTTAATTAAACCCTAACTTATGTGTTTTCGCTCTATTGTTTTTTTTCTCCTTGTTGTCCTTGGCGTAAATTGTTCGAATGCTCAAAATACTGAAAAATATACCTTATCATCAGATTCTACGGTTAATCGTTTAGCAGGGATTAAGCGTGTTTATTATGCCACACACATTGACAAACGTCCGAGGATTGATGGCAAGCTAAATGATGCTTGTTGGGAAACGGGGTTTTGGTCAGGTGGATTTATTCAGGATGATCCATTTCAGGGGAAAATGCCTTCGCAGAAGACCGAAATTAAACTTTTATATGATAGTAATAATTTGTACGCGGCAATTAAGTGTTATGATAATGGGCCTGGTAAAATCCGATCTATTTTAAGTCGAAGAGATAACACTGCCGGTGATGTTGTTGGTCTTTCATTAGATTCCTATCACGATAAGCGAACGGCTTATGAATTTGAAGTCACGGCTTCAGGACAAAAAACAGATTTGGTTCATAATGGAGCAGAAGCACCGGATTTTAATTGGGATGCCGTATGGAATGGGAAAGTACAGGTAACTGATTCGCTCTGGACTGTTGAGATGCAAATTCCGTTTAGTCAGATTCGTTTTGCTCCAGGGAAAGAACAGATTTGGGGAATGAACGTATGGCGGTGGATTGATCGTCTCAATGAAGAGAGTCAGTGGAAACTTATTCCGATTGATGCCCCGGCTATTGTGTATTTGTTTGGTGAGTTAAGGGGAATTGAAGGTGTTAAACCCAAAGTGAATTATGAGTTTTTACCTTATGTGAGTACTCGTTTTAGTCCGAATACTGATCTTCAGGATAAAATGACATACGGTATCGGATTAGACGGAAAGATCGGTTTGAATTCCGGGCTTAAACTTGATTATGCCATTAATCCGGATTTTGGTCAGGTTGAAGCTGATCCTGCGGTATTGAATTTAACTTCTTATGAGGTTTTTAATGAAGAAAAACGTCCATTCTTTCTGGAAGGAAATACAGTTTTTGACTTCAATATGGGGGATGATCAACTATTTTATAGTAGACGCATAGGTCATGAACCGAGTTATGTTCCTAATTTGGATGATAATCAAACTCTTTCGATTTCAGCAAATACCCCGATTTTAAGTGCCCTAAAGTTAACCGGAAAAACCAAGGATGGTTTATCGGTTGGTGTGGTGCAAAGTTTTACGGCTAAAGAGAATGCAACGGTTTATGGAGATGATTCAAAATCGAAAATAGCTGTTGAACCTTTTACCAGCTATCTTGTCGGGCGAGTTAAACAGGATTTTAATAAAGGAAATACGGTATTGGGGGGAATCGTCACTTCAACAGTTCGAGATATAAAGGATGAACAACTAAATTTCTTACCCAAGTCGGCAACTGTTGGTGGAATTGATTTTCAGCATAACTGGAAGAAACGTAAGTATTTCGTCGATTTTAAAGGTTTTTTTAGTGATATTCAAGGTAGTAAAGAGTCGATCTCTGATTTGCAACTGTCGTCGGTTCATTATTATCAGCGAGCGGATGCTGATTATTTGGAGTACGATTCGGAACGCACCAGTCTTTCCGGTTGGGGTGGTTTATTTCAGGGAGGTAAACGTAGTGGTAAATTTAGGGTGACCGGATCTTTGAACTGGCGATCCCCAGGTGTTGATTTTAATGATATGGGGTATTTATACCAGGCTGATTTAGTGGATGAGCTAATTAATGTTACTTATAAAGTGACTCAACCCAAAGG
>Ga0302286_10000478_pt1 | contig 33013 bp, 33 predicted proteins | sample III_Fen_E2_3_FD_198765 | JGI IMG/M metagenome (GOLD analysis project Ga0302286, IMG submission 198765) | Peat permafrost microbial communities from Stordalen Mire near Abisko, Sweden - III_Fen_E2_3 | ecosystem: Environmental > Terrestrial > Soil > Wetlands > Permafrost | place: Sweden: Abisko...
ATATAGTATCTTCAACCGACCAGGGAAAGATATGCCAAATCATGCTTCCATAAATAAATGCAACCACCAGCGACAGAGCAATAAGTGGCACATGTTTACGTATAATTCCACTAAAAAAGAGAAAAAAAGCTATCGAATAAATCAGACCACTGGCGCCAATATGCCAACTCTCTCTTCCTATCAACCAAAGAATTAAGCCGCTGACAATGTACGAAATGAATAATACTTTAGTGGCAATCGGCTTATAAAAGAAATACAGGAAACTGCTCAAAAGTACAAACGAAATCACGTTGTTAGCTAAATGCCCCCAATCGGCATGAATAAAAATCAGCGTAAATACTCCCCATATGTTTTCCACACGGCGCGGAAAAATTCCACCTGTATGAAAATCCCAATCCATCCCTTTTTCTAACAAAAAACTTAATACCATCAATAGTCCCAGAATAGCTGGAATAAATGCTGCATTGACAAACTGACGCTTTTCTAAAGAATTATCGGGCTCATTAAGCATGTATTACCTATTTTGTTTTCGACACAAAGTTACAATTTCCTGTTGAAGTTAACGTATTAATACAAACAAAAATCGGAATTTATAAAAAACAAAGATATTAATGAAGATGCTGAGTGCTAAACAACAAATATATGAGCATTCACTGGTGTGCAAATTGGATAATTCTGTAACCTTTACAAAACGAGGAAATTTATCCACAAAAGCCTTTTTTTTTCCAAAAAAGTATTATATATTGCAGTCGATAAAACAAAAAAAATATTTTCTCCTACTCAGTATTAGGTTACGTTCTCACTAACAAGTATTCTGAATGCTTCGGTGTAACCCAATATGAATATCAAATCTTAGAATAAATTTATGAGTTATCTTAATTTTGACAAGACCCTGCTGATAAACCTTGAAAAATCACTTTCGAAAGAGATGATCAGGACCAACAGAGCCGGGACATACAACAGCACAACCTTAATTGACTGCAATACCAGGAAATATCACGGACAGCTTGTAATGCCGATTCCGGAAATAAATAATTCGAATCATGTTTTGCTATCATCGCTGGACGAAACGGTAATTCAGCATGGTGCAGAATTCAATTTAGGCATTCACAAGTTTGAGGGGAATAATTTTAGTCCAAACGGGCACAAGTACATTCGTCAGTTCGACTGCGAGATAGTTTCACGTACTATTTATCGTGTGGGAGGAGTTATTCTGTCCAAAGAAAGAATGTTAGTTTCTTTCGAGCCACGCATTCTGATTAAATATACATTGCTGGAGGCTCACTCGGCAACCTTACTAAGATTCAAGCCGTTATTAGCTTTTCGCAGTGTTAATGACTTAACCCACGAGAACAGTGAGGCCGACACATCATTTACTGAAGTTCAGGATGGTATCAGCATGCGGTTGTACGAAAAATATCCATCCCTGCACATGCAGTTTTCAAAAAAAGTAACTTATAACCATCAACCCTACTGGTATAAAAACATAGAATACTATAAAGAACAGGAACGCGGATATGAGTTTAAAGAAGATTTACTGGTACCCGGCTATTTCGAATTGCCAATAAAAAAAGGGGAATCCATTATTTTTTCGGCTGGAGTGTCAGAAGTCTCACCACGTAAACTAAAATTGCTTTGGGAAGAAGAACTGCTGCGCAGAAACCCCAGAACCGATATGTTTGCCTGCCTGAAAAACTCGGCCGAACAATTCTACAAAAGAGAAGGAGATAAAACCTATTTACTGGCAGGTTATCCATGGTACGGTGCCAGAGCCCGCGACCAATTTATTGCATTACCTGGCTGCACGCTCACTGTGAACAGAATGGACTATTTTGATGCGATTATGCAAACTGCTATTCCCGAAATAGAGCGTTTTATTGGAGGCGAAAGAGCCGGTTTCAAACTTGATGCCATTGATGACCCGGACGTTTTGCTGTGGTTTATATGGACAGTACAGCAATTTGCCGAAATAGTTTCTTTGTCTGAAGCGGTTAATCGATACGAAGAGTTAGTCACCAATATTATATCATTCATCCGGAAGCAAAATCACCCAAACCTGTTTTTACACAGTAACGGATTGTTGTATGTAAACGGCACGGAAAAACCAGCCACATGGATGAATGCCATGGAAAACGGATATCCTATCACTCCCCGAACCGGTTATGTGGTTGAGATAAACGCCTTATGGCACAATGCGCTTAAATTTGCAGCACAACTGACACGTGAAACAGGAAATGATCATGCAGCAGATCTGCTCGATTATCAAGGCGAAATAACCCGTGAAGCTTTTACCAAAACTTTTTGGAATGGGACTTATCTGTATGATTATGTGAACGGTAGTTATAACGACTGGGAAGTAAGACCGAATATGATTTGGGCGGTGGCATTACCCTTCTCACCATTGAACAAACAGCAACAAAAATCTGTTTTGGACATTACTACCAAAGAATTGCTCACACCAAAAGGACTAAGGACATTAAGCCCTAAAAGTGGCTCATACAGACCAAATTACGTTGGCGGGCAATTGGAACGGGATCGAAATTACCACAACGGCCCTGTGTGGCCCTATACCTTTGGTGCATTTGCCAGAGCTTACCTGAAAATTTACAAACAAAGTGGTAAATCTTTCCTTGAAAGAATGCTTGTTGGTTTTGAGGCCGAAATGACAGAATTATGCGTTGGTTCTCTTCCTGAACTCTTTGATGGGAATCCACCGTTTAAAGGACATGGAGGAATGTCGTTTGCCATGAGTGTGGCTGAGATTTTGAGAGTGTTAGACTTGTTGGAAAAATACGAAAACGAATAATACATGAAAGCATTAATGTTTGGTTGGGAATTTCCGCCGCATATTCTGGGTGGATTAGGAACGGCAAGCTATGGGTTGACGAAAGGAATGGCATTGCAGGATGATATGGAAATCACCTTTGTAATTCCCAAACCACATGGTGACGAGGATCAGAGTTTTTTAAAAATAATTGGAGCCTGCAACGTTCCGGTGGTGTGGAAAGAAAACACCTGGGATTATGTAAATCAACGAATTGGCTGGATCATGTCGCCAGACGAATACTTCTCGCTTCGTAACGGCATCAAATACGACTATAGTAGGATATATACCAACGACCTGGGCTGCATCGACTTCTCGGGGCGCTATCCCGACAATTTGATTGAGGAAATATCGAATTATGAGGCAGTAGCAAGTGTTTTGGCACATCAGACTGATTTTGATATTATACACTCGCATGATTGGCTGACCTATCCTGCCGGAGTATTTGCCAAGCAAATCAGTGGAAAGCCGCTGGTAATTCACGTTCATGCCACCGATTTTGACCGAAGTCGCGGGCAGGTAAACCCAACCGTTTATGGAATTGAAAAGCGGGGTATGGATATGGCTGACCATATAATGACAGTGAGCGAATTGACCCGAAAAATTGTAATCGAAAAATACCATCAGGATCCGCGGAAGGTAACCACAGTGCATAATGCTGTAGATCCCTTGAAAAATATAGACTCATTTACAAAATCTCCTCGAAAAGACAAAGTGGTCACTTTTCTGGGACGCATTACAATGCAAAAAGGACCTGAATACTTTGTTGAAGCGGCCCATTTGGTACTGCAAAAAACAAGTGGAGTACGATTTGTAATGGCCGGTAGCGGTGATATGATGCAGGCAATGATAGATCTTACGGCGAAGCGCGGAATAGCCGATCGATTTCATTTTACCGGCTTTTTGAAAGGAAATCAAGTACACGAAATGCTTGCAGAAAGTGACGTTTACATTATGCCATCAGTCTCTGAGCCCTTTGGTATTTCGCCACTTGAAGCGATGCAGGTTGGTACGCCAACAATTATATCAAAACAATCGGGCTGTGCAGAAATTCTGACACATGCCATTAAAACCGATTACTGGGACATTGACGCTATGGCTGATGCCATTTATGCCATTGTAAAAAATCCGGCTATGTATAACAGTTTACGCGAGCTTGGACGCGAAGAGGTAAATAACATTAGCTGGTACGATGCCGGATTAAAAGTGCGTAAAATATACGAAAGTGTTATGAAATGATGGTTTGGTATTATCAAACCATTCAGTAATTAATAGAAATATAAGTAAATATCGTCTTGCTAAGGCAAGGCAAATATCGATAATAACATGAGAAACATTTGTTTTTATTTTCAAATTCATCTTCCGTTTCGGTTGAAACGCTACCGTTTTTTCGAAATAGGTAAAGATCATTACTATTACGATGATTTTCAGACAGAAGATCGGATGCGTAATGCAGTTGAGCAATCATACCTAACTGCCAACAGAACCATCTCAGAAATGATTCGCAGCTCCAACGGTAAATTCCGCTGTGCATTCTCTATTTCGGGCGTTACACTCGAGCAGCTTGAGCAATATGCCCCTGAGGTTATAGACAGTTTTAAAGACTTGGCTAAAACCGGAAGCGTTGAGTTTTTTGCCGAACCATACGCCCATTCTTTATCTTCCATTTTCGACGCCAATGAATTTGAACGACAGGTAAAAATGCATGCAGACAAAATCGAAGCGCTTTTTGGCAAACGACCTACGGCATTGTTTAACTCAGAGCTTGTATATTCAGACGAGGTAGGCGAACTGGTGTATAAAATGGGATATAAAACCATGATGATTGATGAGGCCAAACATATTTTAGGATGGAAAAGCCCGAACTATGTTTACAATCACTCGTACCTCCCAAAATTAAAACTATTAGTCAGAAATAACCGCCTGAGCGACGATATTGCCTTCCGATTTTCGAGTATGTCCATGACATCCGAGAGTTTAATTGCATCCATTGCCGCTCTCCCAACCGAAGAAGTAGTCATCAACCTTGGTATGGGATACGAGGTACTGGGCATGATTCAATCTGCCCAATCGGGTATCTTTGAATTTCTTAAAGCATTGCCGTATCATGCGCTGGAGCAACAAATGAACTTTATGCTTCCGTCGGAATTGAGCAAAAAGAGCGACTCTGCCGGTGCTTTGTCCGTTCCTTATCCTATCAGTTGGGTTGGCACCGACAAGGATTTGACACCCTGGATGGGAAACGACCTCCAGCAGGAAGCCTTAAACAAGTTATACGCTGTTGGTGAGCGGGTGCGTATGTGTACCGACAAACCCCTTCTACGCGACTGGCTGACACTACAGTCAACAGATCATTTCCGCTACATGAGTCACAAGGATGCCTGGGGAACAAACTTTGAAACCCCGTACGACGCGTTTATGAACTACATGAATATACTGGCCGATTTTCTGGAACGAGTGGATGAACAATATCCTACCACTATCGAAAACGAGGAGCTGAACGAACTGCTCAAAACCATCAACAATCAGGAAAAGGAAATTGAAAAACTGGAAGAAGAACTGAAAAAACTCCGGGCCAGAAAAGCCAAAAAGACAGAAGAGTAAACTTATCTGTAAGTGCTCTCGCAAAAAAACCGCTATGAAAAATCATAGCGGTTTTTTTTATGAAGTAGATTTCGCACAGTCAACCGAATTCAAAACTACTCAGTCCCCGAAGAACTATCATTGCATTGCACAGACTCATAAATAATAACGGATTCAGTAAGTACGACAAAAAAATTATTTTCTTTAATGTAAGCTTATCTGCTACGCAGTGACAAAGTATGGATTACACAACGCTTGAATAGGTCGTGACATGCAACACACCTTAAATATCCGAAACAGCAACGACTTTTCCAATAGCATATCAGGGACTGATTTGTTTGTAAAGTACAGTAAACGTATTCTCTTTCTGTATTTACATTCCAATTTTATTCTTTCAGCAGACAGTTTGATTTCTCCGTTTGAATTTATTCACTTACTTTTGTGTTCTCAAAACCGGATAAGGACTTTATGCAAGAATTTCTACAAGATAATATATTTAAAATCATCTCCGAAGCTGCCGACGAACAACAACAGGAATGCTACGTTATAGGTGGTTTTGTTCGCGATATTTTTCTGAAAAGACCATCGAAAGATATAGATGTGGTGGTGGTAGGTAGCGGCATTGCGCTGGCAGAAAAAGTAGCACTGAAGCTCGGGAAAAAAGCTAAACTCACCGTCTTTAAAAACTTCGGTACGGCACAGGTAAAGCTGAACGATCTGGAGGTGGAATTTGTGGGTGCACGCAAAGAATCGTACCAACGCGACTCGCGCAAGCCGATAGTGGAAGACGGCACCCTGGAAGATGATCAAAACCGTCGTGATTTTACCATCAATGCGCTGGCTATCTGCCTGAACAAAGACAGATTCGGTACATTAATCGATCCATTCAGCGGCATGGACGATTTGCGAAACCTTGTCATCCGCACACCGCTCAATCCTGATATAACTTTCTCTGACGACCCACTGCGTATGATGCGCGGCATTCGCTTTTCAGCACAACTTGGATTTAATATTGAAACTAACACTTTCGATGCCATAGTTCGGAACAAAGAGCGCATCGAAATTATTTCCAAAGAACGCATTGCCGACGAACTGAATAAAATTATGGCATCGCGTAAACCATCGGTAGGCTTTATTTTATTGGAAAAGACCGGACTGCTGGAATTAATTTTTCCTGAAGTACTGGCGCTCAAAGGTGCCGAGACAAAAGATGGAATCGGTCATAAGGACAACTTCTATCATACACTGGCCGTGCTCGACGGACTCTGCGAACTGACCGATAATCTATGGTTGCGCTGGGCGGCGCTTCTACACGACATAGGAAAACCCCGTACCAAACGATTTGATAGCAGACTGGGCTGGACTTTTCATAACCACAACTTTGTAGGTGAAAAAATGATTCCGGAAATTTTCCGCAAAATGAAACTACCGACCAACGAGAAGATGAAATATGTTCAGAAAATGGTTTCGCTCCACATGCGTCCCATTGTGCTGAGCGAAGAGGAGATAACCGATTCGGCCATTCGGCGGCTGCTGTTCGAAGCGGGCGATGACATTGATGATTTGATGACGCTGTGCGAAGCGGATATCACGTCCAAAAACCCTGAGAAAGTAAAACGATTCCGTTCTAATTTTCAGTTGGTACGCAACAAATTAAAAGAGATAGAAGAAAAAGACCGGGTTCGCAATTTTCAGCCGCCCATCAGCGGTCAGGAGATTATGGAAACTTTTAATCTGCCGGCTTCAGCCATTGTAGGCGATATAAAAATGCGCATAAAAGATGCCATCCTAGATGGTATTATTCCTAACGAGTACGCGGCAGCACATGCTTATATGCTGCAAATAGCCAAAGAGTTAGGTGTAACTGACAAATAAGAAAAAACAAAGCTACAGATTAAGGCAGGCAATGGAGCAGGTGTCAGAATCTGATCAATAATCATAAATAAGCGTTATTATGAAACATTTAATTTCAATCTTTATTGGCATGTCAATCATCACAACATGTTTTTCTCAATCGAAAATAAAATATCCGCCAACCGCTAAAGGTAAGGTGGTAGATACCTATTTCGGTATAAAAGTAGCTGAACCTTATCGCTGGCTCGAGAATGATACTTCGAAGGCAACTGCTGCGTGGGTAAAAGCCCAGAATAAAGTTACCTCGAAATACCTGACACAGATACCTTTTCGCGACAATCTTAAAAAACGATTGACCGCCCTGACAAACTACCCAAAATTCGGTTCGCCATTCAAGAAAAACGGTGTGTATTTCTACTTTAAAAATAACGGACTTCAGAATCAGAGCGTGCTTTATCGTCAAAAAACACTGAAATCGGAGCCTGAGTTATTGCTGGATCCCAACACGCTCTCTGCAGATGGCACAGTGGCATTGGCTAACCTGGCATTTTCGAAAGACGGAAAATACCTTGGATACTCCATAGCTCGCAGCGGTTCAGACTGGAACGAAATCTTCGTGATGGATACTGAAAGTAAGAAACTACTTTCCGACCATATCAAATGGTCCAAATCATCGGAAATAAACTGGCAAGGCAATGGATTTTATTACAGCGCCTTCGATGCCCCAGAACCGGGTAAAGAGTATTCGAACAAAAACGAATATGAAAAAGTATATTTTCATACCATTGGTCAGGAACAGAAGCAAGACAAGCTGATATACGAAGATAAACAACATCCACTAAGAGAATGCTATGCAGCGATGACCGACGATGAGAAGTTCCTGTTTATCTCCATTACCGAAACTACTACCGGAAACAGCTTGCTGATGAAAGACCTTAGCAAACCTGAATCGGCATTTACGCCACTGGTTACCGGTTTCGACAACGACTACTCGGTGATAGACCATGTTAACGGTAAAATATATATCCTCACCAACTGGAAAGCACCTAAACAACGATTGATGGAAATTGACCCTGCTAACCCTGCCCGCGAGAACTGGAAAGAAATTATTCCCGAAACTGCCAACGTACTGGAAAAGGTCTCCATTATCGGAGGAAAAATTCTGGCCGAATATATGATAGACGCTACCAATCATGCCTACGGTTTCGACTTCAGCGGCAAGAAACTCTACGAGGTGCAGCTCCCTACGCTCGGTTCGCTAAGCGCATTTTCGGGCGACAAGGACGACAACGAAGCTTTTTACACGTTCACTTCCTATACATTCCCTGCGACTATTTACCGCTTTGATGCTGCAAAAAACACATCGGAACTGTTTCAGAAATCTGAAGTATCTTTCCGCCCTGAAGACTATGTCAGCGAGCAGGTATTCTATACCAGCAAAGACGGAACCCGCGTACCGATGTCTATCACCTACAAGAAAGGAATGAAAAAAGACGGTAAAAATCCGCTTATGCTCTACGCTTACGGCGGTTTCAATATCAGTATGAATCCTACATTCAGTGTAGCACGCATACCATTTCTGGAAAACGGAGGAATATACGTGGTGGCCAACTTGCGCGGTGGTGGCGAGTATGGCGAAACATGGCACCTGGCCGGAACTAAAATGAAAAAACAAAACGTATTTGACGATTTCATTTCTGCCGCCGAATACCTCATTGCCAAAGGTTATACATCCAAAAAGAAACTGGCTATAGACGGTGGTTCCAATGGCGGATTGCTGATTGGTGCCTGCATGACTCAGCGCCCCGACCTCTATGCTGTGGCTATCCCCGAAGTAGGCGTGCTGGATATGCTTCGCTACCATTTGTTCACCATCGGTTGGTCATGGACGAGCGACTACGGTAACAGCGGTGAGAGCAAAGAAATGTTTGAATACCTGAAAGGATACTCGCCTCTGCACAATATACGGGCAAATGTAAAATATCCTGCCACCATGGTTATGACAGGCGATCACGATGACCGCGTGGTGCCAGCTCACTCCTTTAAATTTGCCGCCACACTGCAAGCACTCAATGCCGGAACAAAACCAACTTTAATCAGAATTGATTCTAAAGCGGGTCATGGAGCAGGTAAACCGGTAGGCAAGGTTATCGAGGCACAAACCGATATGTGGTCGTTTGTAATGTATAATCTGGGTATGAAACCAACATTTTAGTGGATAGTTGACAGTTATTAGTTGATAGTTACGCTTTAAATATCAAATATTTATAGTTCTTTCTGCCTTGCATTCAAGAACAAATTCCATTTTTTTAAGCGAAACCCTTTGTCAAATACGCCAAAAAGCCTATCTTTGCACTCGCTTTAAAAAAATGGCGGGATAGCTCAGTTGGTTAGAGCGTCGGATTCATAACCCGGAGGTCACGAGTTCAACTCTCGTTCCCGCTACACACAAAAGGAAGTTCAGTAATGAGCTTCCTTTTTTTATTGTCCCGATAAAAACTCTTGAATATCGAAAACTGTTGATATATTTGTAAAACAAATACGACCAACCTATCATGAAACAAAACTGGCAAGAACATCTTGAACCATTGATGCAACAATACACTAACCGTAAGCATCCGCTCGATTATAAAAGCCGTTATCAATTATTAGTGATGGTGATACTCTCGGCGCAGGATTCGGACAAGCACATCAACGAACTGGCTCCGGCTTTTTTCGAAGCTTATCCATCCGTAAACAGTCTGGCAACAGCAAGTGCAGAAGAATTGCATCAGCGTATCAACACCGTTCGTAATTTTGGCAATAAAGCCAACTGGCTGGTGAAACTGGCACAGCAGGTAGGCGATGACGATAATATACCCACTACCATGGCTGAACTGACTAAATTGCCCGGTATCGGGCGAAAATCGGCCAATGTGATTATTCGCGAATCGGGTAACGAAGCCGAAGGAGTTATAGTGGACCTGCACGTGGTACGCGTTGCTCCGCGGATAGGGATAGCTACCGGCACACAGCCCGAGAAAATAGAGAAACAGATCATGTCCATCGTTCCCCGCGAGCGTTGGAACGATATAGGAATGGCTATCTCGTTTCTGGGTCGCGAAATATGTCGCCCCACCAACCCCAAGTGCGACAGCTGCGTGATGAGCGCTGTCTGTCATTTCTACAACGGGATTACCGAAGAGGCCGGAAGAACCAATGAGCCTTCATTGTTTTAGCTATTACTTTAAACAACTAAAAACAAAAAATGCAAACACTTTAAAAACAGTATTTGCATTTTTTGTATAACAGAGTTTGAGCTATTATTCCTTGCTAAATTCGGCATCAGCTACAATCTTAATTATGTCGCTAACCACAGCTTCAGGAAATTTAGGTCCAATACCAAAGTCGGAACGTTTAACCGATGCAGCAATATGAAATCCTGAGGTGCTCTTATTGTTCATTGGATTTACAACAGTACCGAAGTAAGTCACATTCAGCGTCACCACTTTGGTCACACCGTGCAACGTCAGGTTACCTTTCAGAGCGAACTTTTTATCCGAAATCTTTTTCAATGAGGTGCTTTCGAATGTCAGCTCAGGATATTTTTCTACATCAAAGAAGTCGGCAGTTTTCAGGTGATTATCGCGCATTTCAACTCCGGTAGAGATACTGGCTGTTTTGGCAACTACACTTACCTTCATATCTGTAAAATCAGGCTTAGTTGTCTTTACTTTGACAGTGAAATTACTAAACTGTCCATTAATCTCAGAAATAGTGAGGTGTTTCACCACAAAACCTAAACGAGAGTGCATAGGGTCGTTCGACCACGATTGTTGAGCCGAAGCTGCCAATGACAAAGACAATACTAAAATGCTAAAAAGAATCTTTTTCATACGATTTGTTTTTTATTTGTTTATGACTAAATATGATTATCAGTTTCTATGCTGCAAAATTACAATTAGCAAACGGCATTGGAAGTATCAAAATACGGAGAATGAATGCAAAAATCCGACATAAGGTCTATTTATGCATCATTCTTAGCCGTAGTGCACTTAATTTATAGATTCTATCACACAACATATCCTATAGATTTCACCCGACTTTACACGGTCGATCGTGATATGCGCCCTGCCGCGAGCAAGCAGGAAGGAGACATCGAAGCAACATCAGATAAAAAATTTCGATAATTTTTTGGATAATAAAAATAATTATTTAAATTTGTGGCATTGAAATTTACATAAATCAACATACTGTCATTCGGCAGCAAGATCAGCATGTTTGGTTTAAATAGTTGTTAGGTAGAGCTTTCTTATTTGTTTGCTTTGGTAAGTGGGCATTGGCAGAACTTTTAAGCAAAGATCTAAACTAAATATTCATTATTCAACCAGTTTAGCGTAGTGTCCGAGCTACGTCAAACATAGATTTATATTGCAACCGTGGTAAAGAATAATAATCAGTAACCAAAAATTTAATAAAATGAGAAACAAACTAACAATTGCACTGCTTTTTTGTTTTTGTGCCGTAGCATTCGCACAAGAAACAAAGTTTTACAAAACCCAAATTGATGTAGATTCAATAATATCTATACGCGGCGATGGATTAAGAAAATATCTTGCAAAAAACCTAAAATATCCACCTGATGCAGCTACTAACAGCGTTATGGGTACTTACATTGGGGGTATTCGGTTAGACAAAAAAGGTAATTTAATAAAAGTATTTACGGTCAATTCTCTTTGTAATACTATTGACGACGGGTTTATTGAAATAATTAAGAAGCTATGGAAAAAGAAAGAGGTTGTTGTTACTAATGTCTCAGATACCACCGATGTTTTTTTATCCATACAATACAAGATATTAGATGAAACTTTAACAAAGCCTTACGAGTATTATGTTGATTTAATCCCAAAATTTGTCTCTGGTGGAATTGGGATAGTCTCTTATACTCAAAAAATTGTCACTAGAACTACCACAGTCTCTGGTTCAATTACAACAGTCTCTGGTTCTCCTGGTTTGACACCATCTGCCTCTGCTCCAATTACTACAGTCTCAGGTTCTCATAATTTGACAACATCTGTCTCCGCTCCAATTACGACAATCTCTGGTTCTAACTCAACAAAGCTTACAGATGACAAGGAATTAATTGATAAAGCAAACGAAAACTTCAAGAATCGTAAATTCAATAAATGTATTAAGCCCTTAAATGAATTAATAAGACGAAATCCTTACAATGCTGATTTAATATTGATGAGAGGCGTTTGCTATAACAAACTCGAAAAGAATGAGCTTGAAAACAGAGACTATGATTATTTGAAATTCTTCTTAGAAAGCGATAAATATAAGAAGCTAAGAATAATTGAATAAAAACAAAAGCCTACTACCTCTGCTCACTAGCGATTGCACTGTGTGGAAGAATACAACAAGTGCGAACCGATACCCGATTCGCACTTGCTGTTTATATGAATTATGCATTATGCCTGTAGAATCTTCATGCAGCGTTCCAGGCTTTCTTCCCAATGCGGAATGGTGATTCCGTAGGTTGCCTTGATTTTGGCCTTATTCAGTACGCTGTAGTGCGGACGTGGTGTGCGGGCCGGATAATCTTTGGTTTCTATAGGGCGAACATCGCACGTGATACCTGCTATGCGGTGAATAGTTTTCGTAAAGTCGTACCACGAGCACACACCTTCGTCTGAGAAATGATACATGCCGGGAGTGAATGTTTCGTGGCTAAGAATCTTCAGAATGGTATCTGCAAGGTCGGCTGCATAGGTAGGTGTGCCTATTTGGTCAAAAATAACGTTGAGCGAATCGCGTTCAGTACCGAGTTTGATCATCGTTTTCACAAAGTTGTTGCCAAACGAAGAATAAAGCCAGGCAGTGCGAAGAATTACAGTCTGCTCGCAAGTTTCCATCAACGCCTGTTCGCCTGCAAGCTTAGACTTTCCGTAAACAGTATTGGGAGAAACAGCCTGATCTTCGGAGTAAGGCAGGTAATTGGTTCCGTCGAAAACATAATCGGTAGAAACATGAACCACCTTTAATCCGTTTTGGTGCGCTACCTCACCAATGTTCCGAACTGCTTCAGCATTGATTTTATAGCAAAGTTCCACATCATCCTCGGCTTTATCCACCGCTGTATAAGCCGCACAGTTGACAATCACATTTACGGCATTGGCTTTTACAAAAGCATTAAGTGCCGCTTTGTCGCAGATATCAAGATCTTCGACATCGGTATATATAAATCTGAAAGCAGGAAAACGGGCAGCGGCCTGTTGCATTTCGTTGCCAAGCTGTCCGTGGCTGCCGGTAATTAGAATTGTAGTCATATTTTTAAGAGGTAAGCAGTAAGAGGTAAGCAGTAAGCCCTACCCCATCCAATCGTTGTCTTTAGAAATTCAGTTCGGCATCTTTCAGCAATGGATGCTTGGTGTCTTTATCCGAAATAATGGCTTTATCGGCAGGAATTTTCCAATCGATAGCCAGTGCCGGATCGTTGTACATAATACCCCGTTCCAACTTAGGACTATAAAAATCGTCACATTTATAGGTAAATACCGCCGTTTCGCTCAATACCGAAAAGCCATGCGCAAATCCTTGCGGAATAAGAAACTGCAAGTGATTTTCTTCCGTCAACTCCACTCCATACCATTGTCCGAAGGTAGGTGAGTTTTTGCGCAAATCTACAGCTACATCCCACACTGCACCCTGTACTACCGAAACTAATTTAGTCTGGCTTTGTGGCAACAGTTGATAATGAAGACCACGAATGACACCATACGATGACTTCGACTGATTATCCTGGCAAAAATGGATATTGATATTGGCTGCCTTATAAGCTGCCTCGTTGTACGATTCAAAAAAGAATCCGCGCGCATCGGCAAACACACGGGGTTTGATGATAACAAGATCTTTTATCGGGGTTTCTATTATTTCCATTAATAAATTATTACCCCTAGCCCCTGAAGGGGAACTAGGTTAGTTTTTTTTAATTTTATATAATCGTAAAAGACCGCCTCTTGTTCCCCTTTAGGGGTTTAGTGGTCATTTTTCGTTGGCTATTTTAATCAAATACTCACCATAATGATTTTTCTTGAGTGGTTCGGCAAGTTTTAGCAGCTGCTCACGGTCGATATACCCGTAGCGATAAGCAATCTCTTCCAGACATGCCACTTTCAACCCCTGACGGTTTTCGATCGTAGCAATAAAATTAGAAGCCTCCAACAAACTATCGTGAGTACCCGTATCAAGCCATGCCATGCCACGCCCCATCATTTTCAGACTAAGACGTTCTTCTTCCAGATACAAACGATTTAAATCGGTAATTTCCAACTCACCACGCTTCGAAGGTTTCAGTCCTTTGGCTTTTTCCACCACATCGTTGCTGTAAAAATACAAACCTGTTACAGCATAGTTCGATTTTGGTTGTAATGGCTTTTCTTCGAGACTGAGCACCTTGCCATTCTGGTCAAATTCTGCCACACCATAGCGTTCCGGATCGTTTACATAATAACCAAACACGGTAGCACCATCTTGTAACTTTGCAGCCTCCCTAAGTGTGCGCGAAAAATCGAAACCATAGAAAATATTATCACCCAGCACCATGCAAACGTTGTCATCCCCAATAAACTTTTCGCCAATAATAAAAGCCTGCGCCAATCCATCGGGCGAAGGTTGAATAGCATACTCCAGTTTAATGCCCAGATCATCACCACTTCCCAACAAGTTCTCGTATAAATGAATGTCTTGCGGAGTGGAGATAATCAATATCTCTTTGATACCGGCAAGCATCAATACGGAGAGCGGATAATAAATCATCGGTTTATCGTAAACCGGAATGATTTGTTTTGAAATACTTTTCGTAATAGGATACAAGCGCGTACCTGAACCTCCTGCTAAAACAATTCCTTTCATAAATCAAATTTTACTAAGTGATAATTTTGTATTGTAACGTTCAAAAGTTGAGTAATGTTGACGTCTGATTATTTTTTTCGAGCTCCAAAATTATATAAATTCAGGCAATTAACAAGCGCTTTAGTCAATTATTATTCTTCCAAGTCCAATTCTCCGGATTTGTATAGTTGATAATTTTTGGCCAGCAACACCATGAACTTACTTATCTCGGTCTGAACCTGAAGAGTTTCAGGAGATATAGCCGTTTTTTTCAAACGGAGCGCCATAATGCCGTATTGAAAATTAAAGCAAAGTTCAATATCGCTCAAAGTTGCGTCAGATTGCTTGCGCAATTGTGTGATGGAGGGTAAAACGTGGTAAAACTTGGCATTATAGCCGGCATCTTTACCGGAACGGATAAAGAGAGCATGAAACTCGTCGAGTTCCTGGATAATATTTTTGTTGAGTTGCAAATGTCCTTCTGTTTGCACACTTTCAAGCCGCATCATTTCAATCAGACTTTCGTACCAATCGTATAAACTCTTGCGCTCGTTGTCGGAAACAGGATAAGATGCAACTATTCTCTCGTTAATCAGATCCATATCCAGATGAAATGCACGTATCAGATCTTCCACCTGCCACATATAAAGCAAGTATTCACAGATATTTTCTTTTTTAAGTTTGTGGGCTATAAACATAACAAATTAATTCATAATTTACAATTCATAATTAAAAAAATAACGCGAAGCTAATAACTATGAATATAGCAAAGCAGATAACTATTTACTCAAAGTTCCAGTCACCGTCTTCATCAACAAAAGTAGGTTCAATGAAATCGTCGAGTTCCCGACGTTCTTTTTTGGTAGGTCGTCCGGTTCCTCTGTCCCGCCCTGTTTGTCCGGCAAGTTTGCTGAGTTCTATCAATTCGAGCTGATCAGGGGTTGTTACGTTTAGCATAAAATCAGGAACCAATTTAGCATTCATTCTATTTTCTGACAATGCCAGCACTTTGAATGAAAACAAAACGGGATTTCTTCTTATGGAAATCACATCTCCAACCTTCACATTGCGCGACGGTTTTACGGCCACGTTCTGCATAAAAACTTTCCCCTTTTTGCAAGCTTCAGCAGCCAGTGTCCTTGTTTTGAACAAACGCACTGCCCAAAGCCATTTATCAATACGAACTTCGGTTTTCATCTTAGATATTGGTTAAGTAGTTAATTTGGTTGATTGGTTGATTAAACAGACGCAAACACTAAATAAATCAACTAACTTCCAGCTATTTATTTTCCATTAAACTGTGTCATGGTTAATTGCATGCCGGCAAGACAAAAACTTTGGATGATTTCAGCACAACGCTCAGCACGTTCGGGCAATGCGTTATATTGTTCATTAGTCCATTTTCCAAGTACATATTCTACTTGTCTGCCTTTGGCAAAATCATTTCCTATCCCAAATCTCAAACGAGGATAATTATTGTGTCCAAGAATTTCCTGAATATTCTTTAATCCGTTGTGTCCGGCATCCGAACCCTGAGGCTTGAGGCGTAGCGTACCAAATGGCAAAGCAATATCATCGACCACCACCAGTACGTTTTCAATCGCAATCTTCTCTTTCTGCATCCAGTAGCGCAAAGCATTTCCGCTCAGATTCATAAATGTGGATGGTTTGAGCAAAATAAGTGTACGCCCCTTCAGCTTAACCTCGCAGGTAGAACCATAACGATTTTCGGTAAAAAAAACATTGGACGCCTTAGCAAAAGCGTCCAATATTGTAAAACCTATGTTGTGGCGGGTATCCTGGTACTCGTTACCAATATTGCCCAATCCGACAATTAAGTATTTCATCTGTCAAAAGATTATTTACCTGCAGTAGCGGCAGCACCACGGGCAGCTCTTGTTAATTTAACCTGTGCAACAACAGCATTCTTAGCATTCAGAATTTCCAAATTTGGAACAGATACTTTAGCAACCTGAATAGATTTACCTAATCCCAACTCTGTAACATCGATAACAATGTTTTCAGGAATTTGAGTGTATAAACCTTTTACTTTCAAATTACGCATTTCTAACGCCAATTTACCCCCTGCTTTCACACCTTCAGCCAAACCTTCAAGTTTAACAGGCAGATTTACAACTACAGGTTTATCTTCGCTGATTGCAAGAAAATCCATGTGTAAAACTTTATCACTAACAGGGTGAAACTGCAACGCTTTCATGATAGCTTTTGTTACTTTTCCGCCAATTTCTAAATTTACTACGAACACTTCAGGTGAATAAACTAATTTGCGAATTTCACTTACAGTAGTAGTAAAGTGTACGTTTTCAGCTACTCCATACAATACACATGGTACATTGTCAACTGTTCTTTCTGCTTTTGTAGCTTTTTTTCCAAGGTCAGTTCTCACTGTTCCTTTCAAATCAAATGTTTTCATTTGTTGTTATTAATTGTGTTACTCAAAATTTAAGCGTTTTATTTTTAAGTGATTAGTCGCTTAATTTCCCATCACACTTTCTTTTGCAAAAAAGTGGGGCAAAGATAGTTATATTTTTGTATATCTGCAATATCTGGTTTATAATAATTACGGTATGCTTTCCACCGTAAACTTTCTTTAAAAGCCATGTTCAGGCCTTGGTCTTTTTACGTACTTTTGTACAAATTTTTCAGTCAACCGAATTTTATGAATCAAACCATAGAACGCATGACATCCTTTATTGTCATGGATGTATTGGAACGAGCCAACGAATTACAACAAAACGGCATTGATGTTATCCATCTCGAAGTTGGAGAACCCGATTTTGACATGCCCGATTGTATTGCAAAAGCAGCAATTGAGGCACACAAAACAGGCATTACACATTACACCCACTCACTGGGCGATCCACAGCTACGAGAAGCAATAAGCGAATTTTACAAAACAGAATATAATGTCACTGTTGATCCGGACTGCATTGTGGTTACATCTGGCTCATCACCGGCTATACTGATGGTGCTTATGCTTCTTTGCAACGCCGGTGACGAAGTTATCATGTCCAATCCGGGCTATCCGTGCTACAGAAACTTCACTCTGGCTTGTCAGGCCGAACCTGTTTGTGTACCGTTGCGTGCTGAATGCGATTTTCAATACAACATAACTGACATACGGAAGAAAATAACCGATAAAACCCGTGCCCTATTTGTAAACTCGCCCATGAACCCAACCGGAACACTGGTCAACGACAACGTATACAAAGAATTAATCCAGCTAGGAATCCCTATTATATCGGACGAAATCTACCACGGACTTGTTTACAATGGCAAAGCGTCATCAATACTCGAATTTACAGACAAAGCATTTGTTATTAATGGATTTTCGAAACGCTTTGCTATGACCGGGCTTCGCCTTGGATATCTGATAGCGCCCAAAGAATACATGCGCTCATTACAAATATTACAACAGAATCTCTTTATTTGTGCACCAAGTACCGCTCAAAAAGCAGGAATAGCAGCCTTAAAAGAAGCTAAATCAGATGTGGATGCCATGCGTTCAATCTACAACGAAAGACGAATATATCTTATAGACAGATTAAAAAAAATGGGATTTATTATACACACAGAACCTCAAGGTGCATTTTATGTTTTCTGTGACGCCCGTAAATTCACTTCTGATTCATATCAATTTGCTTTTGATATTCTCGAAAAAGCTCATGTTGGCGTAACTCCCGGAATCGATTTCGGCACCGGTGGCGAAGGATTTGTCAGATTCTCCTATGCAAACTCGCTGGATAATATTCGGATAGCAATGGACAGAATTGAGACATATTTAAACATGCAACATAAACAACAAGCAGATTGATTGCAAATTAGAGTAAAACAGAATCATTTATTTGTTTAGAAAATTTTCTATTACACAGTTAGTAATTCAAATAAATGTATTATATTTGCAGGCTCAAAATAAAAGGCAATAATTATTACACATTTTAAAATTAGGGAGGAAACAAACAATAGCTAAACAATTAACCATCAGACCTCAAAGAGGAAAAGTGAAAGAGCAACCCAATCGCATAAACGAAAAGATTAAAGGGTTAAAGGAAGTTCGCTTGGTAGGTGATAACGTAGAACAAGGTGTTTATTCTTATGATGAAGCCATTCGTATTGCTGACCAACTTGAATTAGATTTGGTAGAAATATCGCCTAATGCTGTACCACCGGTTTGTAAAATAGTTGACTATCAAAAGTTTTTGTACCAAATTAAAAAACGTGAGAAAGAAGCTAAAGCCAAAACAGCAAAAGTAGTTTTAAAAGAAATTCGTTTTGGACCTCAAACCGACGATCATGATTACAATTTTAAATTGAAACATGCTCAGGAATTTCTTAAAGAAGGATGCAAGGTGAAAGCTTACGTATTTTTCAAAGGTCGTTCAATACTTTTCAAAGAACAAGGTGAAGTTTTATTGCTTCGTTTTGCAAGCGATTTAGAAGACTACGCCAAAGTAGACCAACTGCCACAATTGGAAGGAAAACGTATGATTATTATGTTTTCACCTAAAAAGCCAAAATAAGCAGTTTAAATAAAGGATTACACAATTTAATATAAGTAACAATGCCAAAAATGAAAACTAATTCCGGTGCTAAAAAAAGGTTTACCCTTACCGGATCAGGAAAGATCAAAAGAAAACATGCTTTTAAAAGGCACATTTTGACTAAAAAAACAACTAAGCAAAAACGTAACCTAACTCACTCAGCTCTTGTACACAAGACTGACCTGACAAACGTTAAAGAAATGCTTTGCTTGAAATAGTCAGACTCTTCTTTTAAAATCTCATTTTCTTAGTCTAAATCCGAATGCCTTTAGCCTTAAGATCGCTAAAAAAGAGCGGCGCTAACATTCACAAATCATTTAATTATGCCAAGATCAGTAAATCACGTTGCTTCACGTAAAAGAAGAAAAAGAATTTTAAGCCTTACCAGAGGCTATTTTGGAGGCCGTCGCAATGTTTGGACCGTAGCCAAAAACACTTGGGAAAAAGGGTTGCAATATGCTTATCGCGACCGCAAAAACAAAAAACGCAGCTTCCGCGCATTGTGGATTCAACGTATCAATGCTGCTGCACGTTTAGAAGGCATGTCATATTCAAAACTAATGGGTGCTTTACACAAAGCCGGTATCGAAATGAACCGTAAAGTATTAGCCGATTTAGCCATGAATCATCCCGAAGCTTTCAAAGCTATCGTATTAAAAGCTAAAAACGCTTAAGAAATTAACTTGCCTTAGTCTGTCTTTGTTTATTAGAAACAAAACATAATTGATAAAAAAAGCTGCTGAATTTAAATTCAGCAGCTTTTTTTTGCGTATTTAAAGTATAAAAATTCAAAATATAAAACATTGACAGATAAATTATTAATCAGACATAAATAAATATTTTGCGCGAGAACGAATAATTTTCACATTACTTTATTTAGTTTTAGATTTATATTTATATTTTTGTAATAAAAATATGGTTAATCACAAGAAACTAACACTTTAAATCAAGCTACTCACAATGAAAAGATTATTGTTATTTTTCGTATGCATTACAGCATCGCAGCTATCTATTTATTCTCAAGAATTTAGTCTGAAATACGGCAAGGTAAGTAATTATGAACTGAACATGAAAAGCTATGACAAGGATAGTACTGCCGAAGCTGTAATAATCTATGATGACGGCTATACAGCGTATGATTATTTCAATGATCAATTCAAAATCAATCAAATGCTTAAGCAAAAAATCAAAATTTTAAAACAAGAAGGTGTAGGGAGAGCCACTATTTCTTTGCCATATTACTATAAGTCAAATAGCGATAGAGAAAGTATAACCAATTTTGAAGCTTATACCTATAACATGGAAAATGGGAAAGTTGTAAAAACCAAACTGGAGAAGAAATACATTTTCGACGAAGAAATAAACAACAGATACCGTCAGATGAAATTTTCCATGCCGAATGTAAAAGTGGGCTCAATAATCGAGTTCAAATACGATAAAAGCTCTGAACATATCTATGATTTGCCTAGCTGGTATATACAAAGCGATATACCTGTTATTCACAGTAGTTATGAAGTACTTATACCTGAGTATTTTTTGTTCAACATCGAAACAAGAGGTTACGAAAACATTAAAGTAGAAGAAAATCCGCAAGCCCAACAGTTTAATGTCGGAGAATCTTCCAAAGGAGTAGAAAGAGTAACCTGCCAAAGCAGAAACATCAAGTTTACTGCAGAAGATGTTCCTGCTTTAAAAAATGAACCTTATGTATGGTGTAAAAACGACTTCACATCTGAGGTTCATTTTGAATTAAGAGCCACAATGTTTCCAAACAGCCCTTATAAAGCCTATTCGAATACCTGGGAAAACTTGGACGAGACAATTAAAAAAGAAACAGACTTTGGGACAAATCTTAAGATGTCCAATCCTTTTAAAGATGAAATCAAAGCGCTAACAGACACGGTTAAAATAGAAAAGAAAAAAATAGAACTAATCTATTCTTTTATTAAGAATAAAATAAGTTGGAATGACTCTTATTCATTTTATGGAAATCGAACAAAAGAAGCTATAAAAAATAAGACCGGTGATAACGGACAAATAAATATGATTTTATTGAGTGCACTCAGAGACGCTCATATCAAAGCGTACCCGGTGCTAATAAGTCGTCGCTCTCAAGGACGTATCCCATACACCTACCCATCATTTGATAAGCTAACCACCTTTATTGTTGCAGCAAGTACACAAGATGGCAAAACTTACTACATGGATGGCTCTGCAACCTATGGAGGTCTGAATCTGCTGCCTACAGATTTATTAGTAGACAGAGGAAGAGTTTTTGACGAAAGTATCGCTGAAAAATGGGCTGATTTAACTAAGATAGCTCAAAGTCAGACTAGTTATTTCATCAAATCCTCCATTAGCAAAGAAGGGATTATGAACGGTACGATAAGTAACATGTACACAAACCAAATGGCTTACAAATATAAAAGTCGTTTTTTCGGAGCTAAAGACTCTACTGAATTTATTCAAAAACTAGAAAACAACAATCATATTAAAGTCAATATGTTCTCTATATCTGGTCGAGACAAATTATCTAATATGACGCAAGAGAATATAAATTATTCACGCGAATTGAATCCTCAAGGAGACTTCCTTTATGTCAACCCAATGGTAATAACCCATCTTGACAAAAATCCCTTTACTCAATCAGAGCGAAAATTACCTATAGAATTTGATTATCCACATGTCTTCCTCATTAGTAGCACAATTGAAATACCTCAGAACTACAAAGTAGAAGAGCTACCAAAATCAATTAAAATATCGCTTCCTGATAATGCCGGCAGTTGCATTTACCAAATAACACAAGATCAAAACATCATTCAATTTAACTACCGATTCAATTTAAATCAAACCATTTTTCCACAGAGTTCATACAACTCAATTCGTGATTTTTATGCACAGGTTGCAACAAAAAATGCAGAGCTAATCGTATTAAAAAAGATAAATTAAAATAGAGTCATTTTCATGAGAAAAATAAAAATCACGCTCGGATTCATACTGATTACGTTATATGGTTTTGCATCAACCGATAAGCCCGAATTGAAGACTTCGAACATCCCTGACTCATTATCCAAAAATGCATATGCAGTTGTTAGATTCTCCCACACTGTATTTGAGTTTAAATCCATCAGTAGCGCTACTGAGAAACAGACAATTGCAATCACCATCCTCGATAAAAAAGGAAGCGATGCATCAATATTTAGTTTCTCTGGAGATAAATTTAAAAAGCTTTCCGACTTTAGTGGACAACTTTATGATGCAAATGGAAAGTTGCTTCGAAAATATAAAATGTCCGATGTCTACTCTACTGAATACTCAAATGAACTGGCATCGGATGCAAAGCACTACGGAATGAAACCGGATCTGCCTTCATTTCCCGTTACGATTTTATATGAATATGAAGTAAGTATAAAAAACGGCATTCTGGCCTTTCCCATATTTTTTCCTCAAGATGATTACAATATATCAGTTGAGAAGGCATCATTCAAACTTATGATTCCTGATAAAACTGAGATTCTTTTCAAGGCAATAAATATGCAAAGTGAACCTGAAATAAATTCAGAGAAAGGTATTGTCACCCAGTTATGGAAAGTCCAAAATCTTAAGGCCATTGACTATGAGAAGTTAGCCCCTAGCCTGAGTACACTGGTTCCAAAGCTTTATTCAAATCCCAAAAAATTTGAATATGATAATGTTCCTGGTGAAATTACTTCGTGGGAAACAATGGGCAACTGGCAATATAACTTAAATAAAGGAAGAAGTACATTGACAGAAGCCACAAAAAGCAAAATAATTGATCTTACGAAAGATGCAAAATCGGACAAAGAAAAGATACATATCCTCTATGATTATTTGGGCAAAACGACCCGGTATGTAAGTATTCAACTTGGTATTGGAGGACTTCAACCCATGTTGGCATCAGAAGTATGCAGAACCGGGTTTGGCGATTGTAAAGGGCTCACCAATTACCTTAAAGCAATGTTGGATGTCATCGGAATTCCATCAAACTATACAGTTATATGTCATGACAATAACAGGAAACGCTTATTCAAAGACTACGCAAACTTTTACCAAACAAACCACGTTATTCTGCAGGTTCCACTACCGAAAGACACATTATGGCTAGAGTGTACAAACCCAAGAGTTCCATTTGGATTTATTCATAACGGTATTTCAGGTCACGATGCATTAGTAAATTTTGAGACTGGCAGCAAACTATACCGCCTTCCAGATTACGCTGACTCATTGAATATTGAAAAAAACTGTGCAAAAATATCTCTTAATGAAGATGGAAGTGCTTTAGTCAATATGCAGAAAAAATGTGAAGCAAAGATTTACGATAATTATGATTGGTTTCCGCTGGCAAAAACTAATGAGCAAGTTGACAACTTGCGTGAAGATATAAAACTCCCAAGCGTAACCATGGGTGCAATATCCATAAAAGAAAACAAATCTCAACTTCCAAGTATCAATATTGATTATTCATGGACTACGCCTTCATTTGGGAATAAAACAGGAAGTCGATTATTTGTTCCAATTAATCCTTTCAGAAGTTCTTACGATGATTTAAAGAGGAATAATCGCATTCTTGACATCAACATATCAGCAGGGTATAAAGATATTGACAGTATTTTTATCAAAATTCCGAATGGTTTTGAAATTGAAAGTATCCCAACTTCAACAAACATAAAAAGTAAATTCGGAAGTTTTGTATCAAATGTAAACTCAACGGGAGCAGGCATTTTAATTCAACAAGCGTTACTTATTTCATCTGGAGAATATAAAGCTGCGTTATATCCTGATTTCTTAGCCTTTATAGAAAAAGTTAATACAAATTACAAATCCAAGATAACACTCAAAAGAAAACAACTAGATAGTTCAGGTAAATAAATCGACTTAGTTCCGGGAATAATTATAATGAGAAGCCTTGATATCATTTCAGGTATATTTCACACAAAAAAGACCGACAAATAATCGGTCTTTTTTGTGTTTTATAAATTTCTAATGCTGATTCATAATTGCTACTGTATGGCAGGCTACGACTCCGGCAGTTTCGGTTCTCAATCTACTTTCTCCTAACGAAACCGGAATAAAATCATGCAAAATTGCACTTTGTACTTCTTCTTTGCTAAAATCACCTTCCGGGCCAATCAAAATCAAAACATCCGACGATTTCTTAATCTCATTTTGCAACAACTTCTTATCCTCTTCATAGCAATGAGCTATAAATTTTTGCGAAGCATTATGCTTACTTATTAACTCATCGAAAGTACACTGAGGATTTAATACAGGAAAATAGGCTTTAAGCGATTGCTTGGCAGCTGACACTATGATTTTCTCCAAACGTTCAGCTTTTACAATTTTTCGTTCTGAAAAACGACAAATTATCGGGGTAATTTGATCAATTCCTATTTCTGTAGCTTTTTCAATAAACCATTCCAATCGCTCGATATTCTTAGTTGGAGCTATAGCAATATGAATTTTATAATCCCGTTTTCCAAATTCTAGAATTGTCTTTTTAATTTCAAACTCACAATGTTTAGGATGAGGATTGGAAATCACGGCATCGTAAAATCCTCCGGAACCATCAACTACAGAAATAGCATCGCCGACCTGCATGCGTAACACCTTGACGGCGTGTTGCGATTCTTCTTCCGGAAGAACATGACCAACAGAGAGATTTGGAACGTAGAATAAAGCCATAATTCAGTTGATAGTTGATAGTTAATAGTTGACTATGCTTTCATAGTCAACTATCAACTACGTATTATGAACTTAATAAATTTCTCCTTTAGCTGCCAGTAGGGTGTTTTGCATTAATGCTATTCTGGTCATTAAACCAACTCCACCAGGAACAGGAGTGATAAACGAAGCCTTTGGAGCTACTTCATCAAAAGCCACATCTCCTTTAAGCTTAAAACCTGACTTTGTCAATGTAGAAGGCACTCTTGTTGTTCCCACGTCAATAATAGTTACACCATCTTTTACCATATCACCTTTTAGAAACTCCGGTTGACCCAGCGCAGCAATAATAATATCAGCTTGCAAGCAAATCTCCTTTAGATTCTTAGTCCGGCTGTGGCAAACAGTCACAGTTGCATCGCCAGGGTAACCCTTTTGCATCATGAGTGTAGCAATTGGTTTACCAACTATATTACTGCGACCAATCACAACACAGTTTTTTCCTGTAGTTGGAATTTCATACCGTTTAAGCAGCTCAATAATTCCCGCCGGTGTAGCCGAAACGTAGCAAGGCAAACCGATAGTCATACGTCCGACGTTTACAGGATGAAAACCATCCACATCTTTGCGATAATCAATGGCTTCAATTACTTTCTCTTCAGAAATATGTTTTGGAATAGGCAATTGAACAATAAACCCATCAACATCCTGATTCTTATTTAATTTATCAACTTCAGCAAGCAAAGCTTCTTCTGTTACATCTTCTTCAAAGCGTATTAAAGTAGAAGTAAAGCCACAATCGCCACAATCTTTCACTTTACCGGCAACATAGGATTCGCTACCACCATCGTGTCCGACAATAATCACAGCCAGATGAGGACGTTTGGCACCGTTAGCCACCATGTTCTTTACTTCTTCTGCAATTTCAATTTTAATTTGTTCCGAAATGGCTTTGCCATCAATAAGTGTATACATATTTGATTAATGAGTTAATTGGTCTGTTTGCTAATCAACTCATTAGCAAATCAGCACATTAATTTATCGTCTTTTCCCTAATTTCAGTTTACCCTGGCTCATGGTAGCCATTTTCATCATTTTGCTGGTCTGATCGAATTGTTTCAACAATCGATTCACATCAACAATTGTAGTTCCGCTACCTGTAGCTATACGTTGCTTACGGCTCCCATTCAGCATAGTCGGATTGGCACGTTCAAGCGGCGTCATAGAATGAATTATTGCTTCTATTCCCTTAAATGCATTATCATCGACATCAACATCTTTCAATGCTTTTCCCATCCCGGGAATCATTGCTGCCAAATCTTTGATATTACCCATCTTCTTTATTTGCTGAATTTGAGAAATAAAGTCGTTAAAATCAAACTGATTCTTGGCAATACGTTTCTGAAGTCTGCGGGCATCCTCTTCATCATACTGTTCCTGAGCGCGTTCCACCAACGAAACAATATCACCCATTCCCAAAATACGATCGGCCATACGTTCCGGATAAAATACATCCAACGCATCCATCTTCTCACCTGTACCAACAAACTTTATCGGCTTATTTACTACCGAACGGATAGAAAGAGCTGCACCACCCCGGGTATCTCCATCGAGCTTAGTCAGAATTACACCATCAAAGTCTAATCTGTCGTTGAATTCTTTGGCAGTATTCACAGCATCCTGACCAGTCATTGAGTCAACCACAAAAAGAATTTCCTGTGGATTAATAGCCTTTTTGATGGCTGCAATTTCGTTCATCATCGCCTCATCCACCGCTAAACGACCAGCAGTATCGACAATGACTACATCATTTCCATGCAATTTTGCATGTTTGATGGCTGCTTCAGCTATCGAAACCGGATTTTTACTTTCTAAATCGCTATAAACAGGAACTCCAAGCTGCTCACCAAGTACTTTCAACTGCTCAATTGCAGCAGGACGATACACATCACAAGCCACTAAAAGCGGATTTTTGCTTCGTTTGGTTTTTAATAAGTTTGCAAGTTTACCGGAGAAAGTTGTTTTACCGGAACCTTGTAATCCGGACATTAAAATAACGGTTGGCGATCCTTTGAGATTAATATCCACACTTGCTCCACCCATCAACTGAGCCAATTCGTCGTGAACAATTTTCACCATCAACTGATTTGGTTTCAGTGACGTAAGTACATTTTGACCAATGGCTTTTTCTTTAACAGTATCTGTAAAGGTTTTAGCTATTTTGAAGTTAACATCGGCATCCAAAAGAGCTTTACGCACATCTTTCAGCGTTTCGGCCACGTTGATTTCGGAGATTTTACCTTCTCCTTTCAGGATCTTGAACGACCTTTCAAGTCTTTCACTAAGAGATTCAAACATAAATTTACTTGTATTTAAAATACCCCTGACCGCAAAAAGGTATTAATTAATGAGTTATATTTCCATAATTTGAGAGCACAAAGGTACAAAAATTAGCCTTATTACCAAACCCGGCAGAACAGCAATTATTTGTAATCAGCTAAATAAATTCTGACTTCACAAACTGAATTAAATCAGGGAAAAATTGATGAAATTTCTCATCAAGTTCATCGTGATTTTGAATCAAGAAATCAATTGTTTTATCCGGTTCAATAGCAGGAATCTTATGATTTGACATGATTTGAAGTGAAGACTTTAGCCCTTCAAGCTTTGAATACCGCTTAAGTCTGTTAGTAGTAATGAAATGAAAAACAAATCGTTTGACTCTGATCGGCAAGTATTTGTAATAAAGCAATAGATCTACATAAAATCTAAAAGCAAATGTATTCAACCTGACTCCGGCATAATCGGAGAAACTGACAGCCAGAAAATAATCGAAATACATATCGACTATAATGCCTGAATAACGACCAAAAACAGGACGTAACATTCCAATTGTTTCAATAACAACAGGATGAGAATCTGTAAATGAATCAATTTTCCGGTGTAAGACAATCCCACTTCTAATGCGTAAAGGCTGTGAATTCAACTGATTCCCTTTTACAAAATCGCCTATAAAATTTCCAATTTTTACCTGTGAGTCAGTCCCTGACAGAAAAATATGCGCTAAATAATTCAAAACGAAAAAGTATTTACATAAAACGACAAATCAGACTCATATGTTTTGTCTTTATTATTTTAAAACGATATGCTTTCTGAAATCAATCATTCCTTTAAAACTACGGTCGAAGTTAGATATTGGAGTAGTATTAATTGCTTTAACTTTGGACGACGAAGATACTTTAAAAGCTCCCGATGAAATATGATTTAAAGCCTGAGCTAAACTTGCATCGTTCACATCACCCCATGATCTGTTGTAAGAATCGTAAGCTTTTACTCCAGGATACTTAACTGTTCCGGGAGTCATACCGGCATAATAACCACCCTCTTTGTTAGCATTTACGGTTTCAAATGAAACGGCGTAAAGGTCGTATCCTTCTTTAGGCGTTGTTTGTGTCTCTGAATAACCGATAGGCGTAGCCCAAAAACCGCAGGGTTTCCCATAGGTTGTCTGACCAATCAAAAACAAATTCCCGCTATAGTAAGGACGCAGATTATTAATAAGCAATTCCGCTGCAGAAGCAGTACTTCCACTTACAATAAAGTAAATTTCAGTAGGCTGGAAAGAGTTTGTTTTAGCGAAATTGGTTGTAAGACTGGATCTTTGTGAGGTATAGTATTGTGTCAATCCCGAATTCAATTTATACGAGTACATTAGTTTTCCATTTGCTGAAGCCGGAGCTAATAAGCTGCAAAATTTCTCGCAAGTCTCAACTGAACCACCTCCATTATAGCGTAAATCTACAATAAGATATTGCACTCCATTGGTTTCGAATTTAGCGATAGTATTACTAAGCTCAGTCTGCGAACTCGCTCCCAAAAACTGATTGAAAACCATGTATCCAAGTTTTTTAGCCCCAACACTCATCACTGCATCGTACAACACACTGTTGATAGCATACGATCCGACAGCCAGAGATGCGTCTAACGTTGTTCCATCCGGCTTTTTAAATGTAAACGATGCTGTATTTGAATAAAATAACGCATTCACCAGATTAGTGTAACCCGCTGAAGTTGGCACCAGATAGCCTTGTGAATCGGCTTCAGGATGAACGGCATCACTTCCATTTATTTTTATAATTTCGTAAGACCTGGCTACTCCCGCCAATCCAGCCGGAGAATCTTTGTAAACATAAGTAACAAAAAATGAAACCTGATTGGATGAGTTATAACCGGCGGTTACCATAAAACCATAATCGCCACTAGCAGTTCCTTGACCTATTTCGCCGCTTAGATTACCTATTTTATCCAAAAAGCTATAATGGTCGATAGCAGTCCCAGTTTCTGAATTTATTTTTAAACCAGTCAGATAGGTCAAAGCATCATCGGGGGTATTGTATTTTCGTGGGTCAAAAGCCGATGGTAACGCGTCAGTCCACAAATAAATATCCTTCATGTTCGAAAATACATCATAAGACCAATGCTGTTCTTTTGTCAGACTGGTTAGGCTGACAGCTATCGAAACTTTCGATGTATCGTTGACAGCATTTTTATCCGTAACCTTACCACTAATTATCACTTTGTTATCGATTGTTCCAAACGCTCCTACCTTCGCATTTATAGTTAATACAGCTGTAGCATTCTTAGCCAGATCACCGATCAGCCATTTACCCGATTGCGAGTCATAACTTCCTTTATCCGGAGTAGAACTTACCAATGTCAATCCTGAAGATAAAGTATCAGCAACGACTACAGCTTGTGCATCTCGCGACCCCAAATTCTGCGCTGTAATGGTATATATCACAGACCCATCAATGGCAGGAGACGAATTATCCACAACACACGAAACCTTGAGATCTGTCTCCGGACCGGTTGGTGGAGTCACTTCATCTTTTTTGCAAGAAAACAATAAAAGGAGAATCAGAAACGGCAATAGCAAATCAAACCTGAATTTAAACGAATTTCTTTTCATAACTCATTAATTTATTAAACACAAACACAAAAATAAACATCTCTTAGTCAGCCACATAAAACGTTTATTTGCTTTCAACAATAAACATCTGGCCAGACACATATTAATTAGCTTAGGCACAAAACAACAATTAGCTCTCAAATTAGTTTGCACAAAAAACAATTATACATTTAACATGTCAAAGATACTAAATTTCTAATATAAAATGAACAGCAAGAACAATTTAAAAAGGAACTATCAAACATATGGTATATTTTATATCTGGGAAGTAAAACAAATAAAACATATGAGTCGGAATTGAGTTCAGCTTTTTCATCTAAATTTCATATATTTGTAGTGACTAAACTTCAATCATCAAAATTACAGTACATCAATTTTTGTATGCGTAGTTAATGCCCATAAGAATCTTTCGATGAAAAAGAAATATATAATAATACTGGTGCTTTTGCTTGGTTTAGTAATCCTGGCCTTCATTGAATACCGAATGTACATTTCGCCTAAAGGCATTAAAATTGATAAAACTAAATACCCAATCACCGGAATAGATATTTCAAAACATACAGGCATAATCAACTGGGAACTTATAAAAAAGCAGAATATCAGCTTTGTCTATATAAAAGCCACTGAAGGGCAAGACTACATCGATCCGAACTACTACATAAACTTAGCCAGAGCCCGAAAAGCAAACATAAAAGTGGGGGAATATCACTTCTTTCGTTTTAATAAGTCGGGAAAAGTTCAAGCCCAAAACTTTCTATCACATGCGCTGCACGACCCCGAAGAACTAACCCCTGTGGTGGATATTGAAGAATGGGGAAATCTGCCCATTTACAAAAGCGATGCAGAAATAAAAAAACAAATCCGTTTATTTTTAATTGAGGTTCAATCAGTAATTCATCGTAAAATGATTATTTACACCAACATGGATTCCTATAACCGTTATATAAAAGGCAGTTTTACCCAACATCCAATATGGATTTGCTCGTTTAGCAAGTCCCCTAAATTACCCGATAACAGAAACTGGCTATTTTGGCAACACGCACACAACGGAAAACTGGAGGGAATAAAAGGCGATGTTGACATGAATACCTTTAATGGCTCCGAACTTGAATGGAAAGCCTATCTGGAAACCCTTAAGTAGCCAATCCCAACCTTTAAAGAACAAATATTTGAAAAGAAAGAATGCCTTTTTCTACTTTCAGATTCTATAAATCAATGTTCATTTAGTTATGATATCAAGAATTATTCTGAAATCGCTCAACATAATGTGCGATTATATTGTTTATAATTTATAATCATGCTATAAATGAATAAACATTCAGTTATAACTCTACTATGCGAATAAAAGACGAAGATAAAATAAGCAGAATATATCGTGCAGCCATACAGGTAATCAACAAAGATGGATTCCAAGGCAGTTCTATGTCTAAAATAGCCACTGAGGCAGATGTTTCGGCAGCAACAATTTACCTTTATTTCGAAAACAAGGACGATATGCTGAAAAAACTCTTCATAGAATTAAAAGTCAATATGGGGAAATCATATTTTCACGAAGGAATGAGCCTCACACCCTCCAAAGGGACTTTCAGGACCATATGGCTTAATCATTATCAATATATTAAAGAAAATATGGACGAATATGTATTTCTTGAAAATTTTTCAAACTGTCCGCTTATCAATCGAATAGAAAAAGAAAACAGACTGGACTACTGCCCAGTATTTGAAACGCTATTTGAACAATCTAAAAAAATACAATTACTCCAGCCGCTACATAATGATATCATTTACAGTCTGCTCTTTGCCCCGATAAGCTACATGGTAAAAAAATCGAAATTTCAAGAAAAAGAATTATCGACGAACGATTTGATCCAAATTTTCGAATCCTCATGGAGAGCAATTAGTATTTAACATATAAATTTCATTCTTAATTGAACAATCATTCATTTATAGCTGTTGTAAATACAAAAACTAACTCAAAACATAAAATTATGAGCTTAAAAGACACACTCAACTGGCGTTATGCCACCAAAAGAATGAACGGAAACAAAGTTCCTCAGGAAAAAATTGACAATATTCTGGAAGCTATCAGACTGGCACCTACATCATTTGGGCTGCAACCCTTCAAAGTTATTGTAATTGAAAACCCTGAACTACGTGAGAAAATTTTTAATGAAGCATGCCAGCAACCACAAATAAAAGAAGGCTCTCATATACTCGTTTTTGCAGCAAATAAAAAAGTAAGTGCCGAGCAAGTCGACGAATACATGCAACTGATTGCTGAAACGAGATCTATTCCGGTTGAAAGCTTAAACGACTTTAAAGCAATGTTTGGCGGAACAGTAGCAGGCACTGCCGAGCAAAACTTTGTTTGGACTGCGCGCCAAGCCTACCTAGCGTTTGGAGTTGGCATTGTAGCTGCTGCCAACGAAAAAGTAGATGCAACACCAATGGAAGGCTTTAATCCCGCAGCGTTGGATACAATTCTTGGTTTGGCAGAACAAAATTTGAGCTCAACCACCATTTTGGCGCTGGGCTATCGCGATGAAGCCAATGATTATCTGGCCACGGCTGCTAAAGTAAGAAAGAGCAATAATTCATTATTTGACTTCAAATAAGCAACAATATTCCAACATCTGTTTTGCCATTGCTTCAAAATCAGAATCAAAC
>Ga0302286_10000479_pt1 | contig 32964 bp, 19 predicted proteins | sample III_Fen_E2_3_FD_198765 | JGI IMG/M metagenome (GOLD analysis project Ga0302286, IMG submission 198765) | Peat permafrost microbial communities from Stordalen Mire near Abisko, Sweden - III_Fen_E2_3 | ecosystem: Environmental > Terrestrial > Soil > Wetlands > Permafrost | place: Sweden: Abisko...
GGCGAAATTATTGCGCGTAACAAGTCCGAAGGGAATGGCAGTGAATTTATTATTCGCCTTCCGTTGGGGGATGGGCACCTGAAATTGAATGAACGTGAAACCAGGGTCACTTTGCCCGTATCAGCCGGTGTTGAACGTGCGAAAAATCAGATACTGGATGAAGAGCCGGACTTGAAATTGAATAAGATAAAACCCAAAACAAAATACCGCGTATTGATAGTGGAGGATGAAGATGAAATCCGTCAATACCTGCACAACGAGCTTGCCGATACCTATCGGATCAGCGAGTGTGTGAACGGGAAAGAGGCTTTGGACTTCATCCTAAAAGAAAAACCGGATCTGGTAATCAGTGATGTGATGATGCCCGAAATGGACGGAACCACATTGTGTAAAAAGCTCAAATCAAATATCAATATTAATCATATTCCGATCATCCTGCTTACAGCCAAGTCGGACGATGATGATAAGGCCGAAGGATTCGATATTGGTGCCGATGCTTATGTGACCAAGCCTTTCAATGTGGAACTGCTCAAAAAACGAGTAGCCAATATCATTGGGAATCGCGGAAGACTCGAACACAAAGCGGTGGATACCGAAGAAAACAGAGCCCTGGTAAAACCGGTGGTGCTAAAATCGAACGATCAGGTTTTAATCGAAAAAATAATGAAAATAATCAATGAGAACATTGCTGACTCCGACTTGAATGTAGAAGTGCTGGCCATGGGTGTTGGCATGAGTCGTGTGCATATGCACCGTAAGTTGAAAGAACTGACGAATATGTCGGCCCGAGATTTTATCAAGTCCATACGGCTGAAACAAGCTGCTGACTTGCTTACCAACCAAAAATTGACAGTTTCGGAAGTGGCTTATGCTTTAGGATTCGTGAACCTGTCGCACTTTTCCAATACATTCCGGGAGTTTTATGGCATGTCACCCAAAGAGTACGCTCAGGAGCACTGGAGAGGTAGTGAGCAAAGCAGGGAGTAATAGAAACGGCAGCCGAATTTTAAGCTGCCGTTTTTTTAATTGTGCAGATTCCACTTTTCCTAATTGCAAATTTGAGCGGTTTAGGTGCCAACAGACCAATTCCACGTGCCGGGTTATCCTGGAGTACTGTAAATAGATCATTTTATAACCTTCCCGGAGTGGCACTGTTTCGTTTCATTGAATGTATCAGGTGAAATGTTCTAAAGCTCTGGTTTTTGTCTGTAAGCTCTGTTCTTGCTGTTAATTTGGCTTTAGAACGTGGGTGTGTAACCTGGAAAATAGCAAATGTAACATACAGCAAAACGATGTAACTCCACAGCAAGAAGATGGAATCTACAATTCCGACTTTGAGAATAGTATTCTGTACTTTTGTTTCAGTAAAAAATAAGATGATAGGATAATACTTGTTCCTTTCCAATGAAACATTCTCATGGCAGGAACCAACTAAACCGATATTTGAGAAATTGTCATTCCAGAATGCCAATTTCCTGTATAATCTCTTTCTGGTATTTTTGATCCCACGGCAATAAGCTTTAGTATTCTTGCTAAAAAAATAGTTACTATAAATACTCTAATCTTAAATTCTAGCAGAAATGGAAACATAATACGAAGACATTTTAAATTTTACAATTATCTAATTGACATTAAATGAAAAAATAATGAATTAAAATCTATGAAAGTCACAATGAAAAAACAGATTATTTTTGTGCTCTTTATGCTGTTAATCCCTGTATTTGCTATTGCACAGGTAATGACGGTAAAAGGAACAGTGAAAGACACCAAAGGTGAGGCCCTGATAGGTGTAAGTATCATGCAGCAAGGTTCTGCCACTAATGGAACGATCACCGATCTGAATGGGAACTTTGTTATCAAGGTCCCCAAAAATGCAAAACTTAATATTTCGTATATCGGATTCAACAAAACGACAGTGAACATTACTGATCGTTCAATTATTGAAGTTATACTGGAAGAACAGTCAAAATCGTTGAACGAAGTGGTTGTAATTGGCTATGGTCAAATGAAACGTACTGACCTGACGGGTGCGGTTACTTCAGTAAACAGTGAGGCAATCAACAAATCGGTTGTTACTTCTATCGATCAGGTCCTGCAGGGACGGGCAGCCGGGGTTCAGGTTCAACAGAACTCAGGTCAACCAGGTGCTAGTATGTCTGTAAGAATCCGTGGAATAAGTTCGTTGTCGGGAAGTAATGAACCGGTATATGTAATTGATGGCGTTATTATCGATGGTAGCTCCAGTTCAACGACTTCAAATCCACTGTCTTCGATTAACCCTTCCGATATTGCATCGATGGATGTATTGAAAGATGCTTCTGCCACTGCAATTTATGGTTCCCGTGCAGCAAACGGGGTGATTATGATTACCACCAAACGGGGTAAAAGTGGTGAAGCCAAAGTAAATTATAATGGGTATGTAGGTTGGCAAGAAATGCCAAAAAAGTTAAACTTGCTTAACCTTCAGGAATATGCCTATCTTAAAAATGCACGATCTGCTGCCGGGATAGTGCAAGCTGATAGCTATTTTGTACGTCCTGATTTATTGGGTGCCGGTACAGACTGGCAGAATGAATTGTTCACAAAGGCTCCAATGACAAGCCATAACTTGTCGATTACAGGTGGATCGGACAAAAATACTTATGCAATTGGAGCCGGTTATCTGAATCAGGATGGTATTGCGGTTGGTTCCGGATTTGAACGGTATAATCTACGTGCCAATATTGATACGCAGATAAAAAAATGGCTGAAAGCAGGTGTGAATTTTGCAGTAAGCAATTCAAACCAAAAAGTAACTTTTTCAGATGAATCGTTGATAAAAACAACTCTCAAACAAACGCCAGTAGTAGCTGTCCGAAACGCCGATGGAACATTCGATGGACCGCAGACTACGGAATTTGTATTGACGAACCCACTTGGTTTAGCATTATCTAAAGAAAACTATAACGAAAATACAGGAATTCGTGGAAATACTTACCTGGAAGCCACTATTTTGAAAGGTCTATCCTTTAAAACAGAATTGTCTTTCGATTTCGGCATGAATAATACATATAAATTCAGTCCTTCCTATTCATTTGGTTCTATTGTAAATACTACTATCGAATCAGAACGCTCCAAATCGTATTCGAAGTATTGGGTGTTTCGAAATCTGATTAATTATAATACAACTATTGATCAGGTCCATAGTGTGAACCTGATGTTGGGCCAAGAAGCCCAAAGATCGGGATGGGAATATTTATACGGTTACAGAAGTGGTTTTGTAAGCAACGTTGCCCATGATTTGAGTATGGGTGACGCTTCAACAGCAAAGAATTCTGGGAACAGCGGTATTAGTACACTTTCCTCATATTTCGGACGTTTGTTTTACTCATATAATGATCGATACTTATTGACTGCTACACTGCGGCATGATGGATCTTCTCTGTTAGCCAAAGGTCACAATTGGGCTTGGTTTCCTTCCGCCGCTTTAGCATGGAAAGTAACAAATGAATCGTTTATGAAAAACATTCCTGATATTTACAATCTGAAAGTCCGTTTGGGCTGGGGATTGGTAGGAAATCAACATGTTGGTGATTTGTATGCTTATACTTCAGTATTGACTTCTGTACAAACAGCCACTTGGGGGACAGGTCTGTTGAGTGGGAATACCGCAAATCCTAAACTTGCATGGGAAACAACTTCTTCAAGTAATATTGGTGTTGATTTAGGGTTGTTTAAAAATCGAATTGAGTTTACGGCAGATGTATATTATAAAAGAACAAATAACTTATTGCTTAAATTGCCTTTACCGGCTTATGTCGGTACAACAGGCATGGGCTCTACCAATGCTCCGTGGGGTAATATTGGATCAATTGAAAATAAAGGGATAGAATTATCCTTGAATACAGTAAATATAGATAAAAGAAACTTTAGCTGGAAGTCAAGTTTTGTCTTTACCCTCAACCGCAATAAGGTTCTTCAGTTGAATTCTGAAACAGGTGTTCTAAATGATTATGTGCAGGAAGGTTCCGAAAACAATATTGTTACCCGCACTGCTGTTGGACAGCCAGTAGGACAGTTTTATGGTTACAAAGTGATCGGCCGTTTTGAGAAAGCCACTGATTTCTATTACAAAGATGCTCAAGGAAATATTAAGCCGACTGCCATTCCGACTGGTATGACTATTAGCGAAAACGGTGTATGGATTGGTGATTATATGTTTGAAGATGTAAATAAAGATGGTGTGATTGACGATAATGACCGTACTTATATCGGAAATCCAGAACCTAAATTTACTTATGGAATTGGGAACAATTTTACGTACAAGAACTGGGAGTTTTCTGTTTTTCTGGCAGGCTCGTATGGTAACAAAATTGTAAATTATCAACGTCGTTGGCTAGAAAATCCGCGTGAGAATAATAATGTTCTTTTTAGTGCCACACAATATGCAGTATTAAGTAAAATTAATGAGGCAGGTCCTGTTGATTACAGAAATATGTATATTTCAGGTGGTGACCCTTACATGCCTCGCATGTCCGCCTCTTCAGCTTCTTCTACATCTAATTTTCGATATAGCGATAGATTTGTGGAAGATGGATCCTATTTACGGGTACAAAACATTTCAATAGGATACAATTTACCACGTGGATTGATGAAAAAACTGAAAATCGAAAATGTAAAAATATATGCCAATCTTCAGAATGTGTATACATTTAGCGCTTACAAAGGATACGACCCGGAAGTTGGTGCAATGAATCAGGATGTGTTATTAACTGGTATTGATAATGGCCGTTATCCTTCCCCCCGAATTTATACTTTTGGAATAAACCTGACATTCTAATCTAATGAAAATGAAAACAATAAATAAGTTATTTCTTGGGTTAATTCTAGCGACCCCGCTACTATTAATCAGCTGCAGTGAAAGTTTCCTTGATATTCAACCAAATGACAAGTTAACCCTGGATAATTTTTTTCAATCGGAGTCAGATCTAAAGGCTTCTACTGCAGGGTTGTATAATAAAGTATGGTTCGATTTCAATGATAAGTTTTATTATGGCTTAGGCGATGGACGAAGTAATAATATGTATGCTCCTTACTCCGATTATGTTTATCCTTTCAGCGATCTGACAGAAACCTCTCTAACCGGTCCGTTAGTTTCGGCGTGGGGATCGTTTTATAATGTTATCGGACAATCCAATAATGTGATTAATAATATCCGCAAGAATTCAAAGAATGTTACAGAAGAGCAAAAAAACACAGCTATTGCCGAAGCTCGTTTTATGCGCGGAACGGCTTACTGGTACCTGGCTTCGTTGTGGGGCAATGCGATTATAGTAGAAGACAATACTATACTTGTAGATCATCCAGTAGTAAATACCAGTCCGCGCAATGATGTATTTGAATTTGCCATGCGTGATTTGGAGTTTGCAGCTAAGTATTTACCTGCAACTGTATCCCAGGCAGGTAGGTTGACAAAATGGAGTGCTTTTGGAATGTTGTCAAGGGTTTATCTGTCTTATTCAGGTATTAGTGACAATCCAAACAGTGCTGTACGTAATCAGACTTACCTTGATCTAGCTCGTAAAGCAGCTCAAAAAGTGTGTGAAGAAAGTGGATTAAGTTTGATGAGTAACTATGCTGATTTATTTAAAATTGAAAATAACAATAATCCTGAATCTCTATTTGCACTCCAATGGGTTCCAAATGGTGACTATGGTGTGACCAATACACATCAAGCTTATTTTGCCTGTGCTTCTGAAATTACAGGCGATGATGCTGCATGGGGGTTTTATACCCTGGCTTCAGCCAATGTGATTTCAGAATATGAGGTTGGCGACAGTATCCGCAGAAAAGCTACCTTTATGGCTTACGGTGACACTTATCCAGAACTGAAACAAGCAACAGGAGGATATACTTACATTGTAAAACATAACAGTAAAAATTCCTGCAACATTAAAAAAGGTGTTGTGGGATCTACCACGGATACCAAAGGAAAATCATCAAAGATGAATTCTGCATTAAATACATATATGCTTCGTTTATCAGAAGTGTATCTGATTTATGCTGAAGCAATTCTTGGAAATAATTCATCCACTTCTGATGCAACTGCATTGGTGTATTTCAATAAAGTACGCACTCGTGCAGGTCTGACTGCCAAACAAAGTATTTCATATGAAGATATTCGTCATGAACGACGGGTTGAATTAGCTATGGAGGGGCAGTACTGGTACGATGAAGTTCGTCGGGCTTATTATAAACAACAGGAAGTACTTGACCATATTAATCTGGAAGATCGTGCTCATATTGACTTGTATAATTATGATAAAGTAACTAATATTTGTACTCCAACAGTTAATGCAAATGCCAGGGCTGTAAATCAGGCGACTCCGGAAAGAATGTTATTGCCATATCCGGAATCGGAAGTTGTACAAAACCCTTTGTTAAAACAAGCTCCTGTTAGCTATCAATTCACTGAGAATAGAATAACAGATTTATTTAATTAACTATTAAACTGCAGAAAAGATGAAAATAATATTTTCAAATAAAAACGTTTGGATAATCGGGTTATTTATTAGCTTGTTTGCTTGCTCATTAGGGCTCACATCCTGCAAAAAGGATGAAGTCAGCAACAACACTCCGATTATAGTAACATCTGTTTCCCTCGAAGATGCCTCATCAACGGTTAAAGACAGATTCGTAACCTTTGCCCGGTTGGGCTCATTGATTCGAATTGAGGGTTCTGGTTTTACCGGACTAAAAAAAGTATATATCAACGGATATGATTCCTATTTTAGTACAGTGATGATTACAGACAAATCCATGTTGATTCAGGTTCCGCCAAAAGCTCCTGTTACAGAAGCTGACAGCACAGTTCGTAATACAATTCGTTTTGTAAAAGATGGCACTGAATTCACGTATAAGTTTCAAATCCGTAGTGCCGCACCAACTTTAACCAGTATTTCAAATACTATGCCTGCTGCAGGTGACAGTATAACTATCTATGGTGCCGGTCTGACTGAAATTAGTAAGATTACTTTTCCTGGTGATGTTGCAGTTACTACCGGTATAGTATCCGATTTAAAAGGTGCATATTGTAAAGTGCTGGTACCAGCCGGGATTACAGAAGGCGGTTCTATTTTGGTTGAAGGTTCTAATGGCGGCGTTTACTCACCAGCCTACTTCAATTGTAAATCAGGTGTTATTCTGGACTTTGATGGTACTGGGACGCAAGGATTCTGGAGCTGGACTGCAACCGGTAGTATGCTAAATGCTACTGATTTAGAGTCAGCCACAGTCGGCTTGGAAACTAAATCCCAAGGTAACTATTGTGCACATCATCCAACCCGATTAGCAGAGTTCCCTGCCGCAAAAAACCGTCTCACTGAAGTGTGGACAGCCGGTAACGGGATTGATGACTGGCGTGGACGTTTGACTACACTCGTTCCAGCAACAACAGCGGTAAGCAACTTTGCATTCCAGTTTGATATTTATGTTCCAACTAAGTGGGCCAATACGGGTTTCCTGAAACTCTGCCTGATTAACTCCTTCAATGGTGGGGAATGGTCCGGAAAATGCTTCAATTATGTACCCTGGCTGGTAAATGGTGTTGCCACTCCTTTCCAGACAACCGGTTGGGTTACCGTCACCATCCCTTTCAGTATGTTCTATGCTTATTCGACTACCGATGTGGTCTATACGTTTGAGAATGTACTGGCTGACCGCGAAAAATCCTCCTACCAAAACTTCGGAATTTATTTCGAGAACTCTGATATAAAGCTTTCGAACGTCACTGGTAAAACTACCGATGAAACTACCGTGTTATCTTCTTCGGCTACATCAGTAAAAGTTTATACGGATAACTGGCGAATTGTGCCCCTAACAACACCTGTCTACAGTGATTATCCGGTTACAGCTAATTGATAGTTTTTTAATAAAATATAATTATTATCCTATGAAACTCAGAAATATATTACCTGCCTTTGCATTGTCAGTCCTGTTGCTGACCTCGTGTGATGATCAGATTATGAACTGGTACAAAGATCCGACCCACGGAGAAATTAGCTCAGCGGAACTTCCTCTGGCACTGGCTGAAAAAATCTCACGCTATAAAGAACTGAATACCTATACCAATTTTGTGTTGGGTATTGGTATCGATCTGACCACATACATGGAAAATGAAACTTACCGGAATATCGTAAATGCGAACTTCGATCAGGTTACCATTGGTTACGATATGAAACATGGTGCTATGGTCAGTTCTACCGGTGTGATTAATTTTACCAAAGTGGATGCATTAATTGCAAAATTGGCAGAAGCGGGCATTACCGTGTATGGTCATACTCTTGTATGGCATTCCAACCAGAACGCTTCATACTTGAATGGATTGATTGCTCCGACTGTAATTCCGGGTTCGTCTGGTACAAATATCCTGACGAACGGTGATTTTGAAAATGGTTCTACAGGTTGGGGCAGTTGGGGTGGAGGTAAAGTCTCGGTTGCTACTACTACCGACGTAAAACTAGCCGGAACTACTTCCTTGAAACTTGTTACAAGTTCAACTTCCTCTAAAGAATGGGATTTGCAACTTGAGGCACCTTCTGTCACATTAATTCCCGGACACCAATATGAAATTTCTTTCTTTGTAAAATCGGAAGGTGCCGGAAGTGTGCGTTTATCGTTTAGCGATGCAACACAAATGAGTAGTACGTATCCATCCTTAAAAGTTGATGGAGCTTTGGCTACCACTTCAACTACATGGAAACAGGTAACATACAGTACAAGTACTATTTATTCAGCCAGCGGAACGGATAAATTTACGGCTGTTGGATCAAGCATGCATTTTCGCCTTGACTTTGGTAAAGTGGCGAATATGACATACTATCTGGATAACGTCACAGTTGTTGATTTAGATGCAACTCCGGTTATCGTAAATCTGTTAGCGAACGGTACTTTTGATGCAGGCGTTACCGGCTGGTCAATATATAATGGTTCAACTGATTGTTTATCGGCTGCCACAGGTTCAAGTGCTTATCAGGGAGGTGGTGCTATGAAAGTAGTGAATGCAACAAGCAATTCAGGTGAACAGTATAAAACACAGATTCATTCTGACTTTACTAAAATACTTTCTGCAGGAACTTACATCGTTTCTTACTTTATTCGTTCTGATGTCACTGGCTCTGTTCGTTGCTCCACAACTGGTACTGCGCATTATCAGGGGGATCAGGCAACTGATTTGACCTGGAAACAAGTATCCTGGGAAATCACAACTGATGGTACTGAAAAAGGATTGAATTTTGACTTGGGGCAGATTGCTGCAACCTATTATATCGACAACGTAGTAGTTACACCAAAAACTGCTTCAGCAGTTAAAAGATTTAAAGTTACCAGCCCTATTTACATTGATCTTACAGATGCTGAAAAAGCTAAAAAAATTGGTGATGCAATGACTAGCTGGATTTCATCCATGGTGACACATTATAAAGATAATGTAAAGGCATGGGATGTAGTGAATGAACCAATGAATGAAGATGGAACTGTACGTGATGGTAGTGCAGCAACAACTGCAAATGACCAATTTTTCTGGGTAAAATACCTGGGTAAAGATTATGCCGTAACAGCTTTTAAACTCGCTCGTCAGTATGGTAATGCAACCGATAAACTGTTTATCAATGATTACAATCTTGAATTAAGTCTTGCTAAATGCGATGGATTGATTGATTATGTAAAATACATTGAGGGTAAAGGGGCAGTAGTAGATGGCATTGGAACACAAATGCATATTAGCATTACCACAGATACCTTGATGATTGATCAGATGTTCAAAAAACTAGCTGCTTCAGGTAAGCTTATAAAAGTTTCGGAGTTTGATGTTCAAGTAAAAACATCTACTCCAACTATTGATAATTATGCAGCACAGTCAAAAATGTATAAATATGTGGTTGATTCCTATAAGAAGTATATCCCAGAAGCGCAACGTTATGGAATCACTGTCTGGGCTGTGTCGGATGCTGTGAAAGAACATACCAACTGGCTGCCAGACGATGCTCCCTGTTTGTGGGATAAAAGCTATGCACGGAAATATGCATACAAAGGCTTTGCTGATGGACTTGCCGGTGAGGATGTAAGTACTCATTTTTCAGGAGAACTTCAGTATTAAAGTCAGTAATCAAAAGATTTAGAAGTACTCCACGCTTCAGCCTGGGGCGTGGAGTACTTTTTTGTTTACTTTAAAAAGAACATTCCGGAAATATAAGATGAAAAAAATTGGGTTAGTACTTTTTATGAGTTGTATTTTGATTATCTCAGATGTCTTTGCACAAAAAAAACCTGAAATAATCAAAGGAAAACAAGGTGGTTATCAGTTGAAAGTAAATGGAAAACCATTCCTTATCCTGGGTGGTGAACTGGGAAATTCGGCGACTTCGGATCAGGAAGAAATGAAATATATATGGCCAAAATTACATGAATTACATTTAAACACTGTTCTAGCTCCTGTTTATTGGGAACTACTGGAACCTGTGGAAGGTAAATTTGATTTTTCATCGGTTGATGCTATGATTAATCAGGCACGCGAAAGCAATCTCCATATGATCTTTCTCTGGTTTGGCACGTGGAAAAACAGTATGTCATGTTATACCCCTGAATGGATTAAGAAGGATTATCAGCGGTTTCCGCGAACGGTTGATAAAGCAGGTAAACCTTCAGAGATTGTGAGTGCATTCAGTGAAAATGCCCTGAATTCCGATGTGAAAGCCTTTACCGCATTGTTGAATCATCTTAAATCGATTGATACAGAACGTCAAACTGTAATTATGATTCAGGTAGAAAATGAAATGGGACTGTTGCCCGAAGCCAGGGATTATTCCGTTGGAGCTAACAAAGCTTTTCAATCAGACGTTAACCGCGAACTACTGGATTATCTGTCCGAAAACAACTCACTTTTATTGCCCCAGCTCAAAGATTCCTGGGCGAGAAACGGAAATAAATTAAATGGTAACTGGGAAATGGTATTTGGAAAGAGCTTATCAACCGATGAACTCTTTACAGCATGGAATTATGCAACTTATGCTGATAAAGTAGCTGCAGCAGGTAAGGCTGTGTATAACCTGCCGATGTATGTAAATTGTGCCTTGAATCGCCAGAATATAGATCCCGGGAAATACCCAAGTGGAGGTCCGCTGCCACATCTCTTAAACATCTGGCAAGCCGCAGGCAAGCATATCGATATGCTTGCCCCTGACGTTTATCACGGAGATTTCCGCAACTGGTGCATTCTATATGATAAATTGAACAATCCACTTTTCATACCTGAAATAAAAATGGACCCCGAGAATGCCGCACAGGTTTTTTACGTTCTTGGACGGCATAAAGCCTTGGGATATTGTCCTTTTTCAATCGAATCGGCTTCTGAAATTGAAGCAGGACCATTAAAGAAAAGCTATCAGGTATTGGAAGACTTATCTGATTTAATATTGAATAATCGATCGAAAAGCAATGGTGTCTATCTCGATAAAGACCATAAAACAGATACATTATTGCTGGGAGATTATCAGATCGTAATAGCACATGTATGTACATTGCCCTGGACTGATGGAGCCAAGGCTGAAAAATGGACACCTGCCGGGTGTATAATTATCGAAACTAATCCTGGGGAATTCTGGATAGGTGGAACTAGTGTGGTTTGTACGTTTAAAAACAGAAAGAATAGAGACTTTGCAACCGGAATCTTATCGGCTGATGTTAGCACTAAAATTGAAGAGGGTTGGCATTATAAACGCTTGAATGGTGATCAAACACATCAGGGACGGCACATGCGAATTGGTTCTGGAGAATGGCAGATTCAACGAATTCGGCTTTACGATTATAAATAAAGAGCCGGTAAAACAAAAATAATGAAATTAGTATCAGGTATGAAATTTTTTGTGTTGATGGGTCTGTTTTTATCTCTAACTGTTGGTTTTATCAATGCGCAGTCGGTAACGGTAGATTGCGCTACGGAATATCAGGTGATCAGAGGTTTTGGCGGAATGAACATGCCGAGCTGGATTGCAGATCTGACCACAGATCAGGTGAACCTGGCTTTTGGGAATAACACGGGGCAATTAGGCTTGACCATACTAAGAGTAAAAGTACCAACTGATGCCGCACAGTTTTACAAGGAATATCCTGCTGCTGCGACGGCCCGGAGTCTGGGAGCACTTGTTTTTGCAACGCCATGGTCGCCACCTGCTTCTATGAAGTCGAACAGCAGCATTGTGGGCGGGACGATTAAGGCAACGTCTTACAGCGATTATACAGCTCACTTATTAAGCTTTGCCACCTACATGAAAAATAACAAGGCAGCTTTATATGCCGTGTCACTTCAGAATGAGCCGGATTACAGTGTCACTTATGAATCCTGCAACTGGAAAATAAATCAGATGATCGACTTTCTGAAAACACAAGGGTCTAAATTCGATACATTGAAAGTAATTGCACCCGAATCATTTTGTTTTAACAGGACCCGGACCGATTCTATATTGAACAATACTGATGCTGCGTTGCAAATGGATATAGTTGGAGGACATATATACGGTGGCGGCTTATCTGATTACGCTCTGGCTCGCCAAAAAGCTAAGGAAGTCTGGATGACTGAACATTTTACCGAGAGCCTGAACACCGGAAATACCTGGCCGCTGGCATTAGATGTTGCTTCTGAATTACATAACTGTATGGCTGCCAATTTTAATGCCTATATTTGGTGGTATATCCGCCGTTCGTATGGGTTGATTGATGAATCGGGAGTAGTGACCAAGCGTGGTTATCTGATGGCTCAATTCGCCAAATTTGCCCGTCCCGGATACATACGGGTGGCTTCTACAATAACTCCGGCTGCTAATGTCTTCACAACAGCTTACAAATCCGATTCGAGTGTGGTGATTGTAGTGCTCAACAAGGGAACAAATGCTTCGACAATTCATTTTACACTGAAAAACAAGGATCTGAATATACTGACCCGATACACAACTTCCGAAACAAAAAATGTGTATAACGAAGGTACAGTATCCTTTTCGGGCGAAATGTTTAGCGCAACAGTGGACGCGCAAAGTACCAGTACTTTTGTGTTGAAAAAGAGCATTAATAACGGTTTAAATGATGTTCTGATACCGAAACTAAGTATTTATCCTAATCCTGCTAACAAAAGCATAACCCTTACTCTGGAGGATCAGCCGATAAGTGTCTCAAAAGGATCTATCTACAATCAAATGGGTGTAGTGGTTTGTACATTTTCTTTTAATAGCCATCAATATGATGTTGATATCAGTAACTTGCCTGCAAATGTGTATCAGATAAAAATTCTAATGAATAACAGGACATATATACGGAAATTTATAAAGAAATAAATAATAATAATTACAATATGAAATCACCTTCACAAAAAGTATCATTTTGGGAAAAAGTTGGATATAGCATGGGCGATGGCTCGGCGAACCTGATTTTTCAAATGATGATGATGTTTCAACTTTTCTTTTACACCGATGTATTTGGCATAAAGGCTACTGCAGCAGGTATGATTTTATTGGTTGCCCGAGTCTTTGATGCATTTGTGGATCCGATGGTAGGCATCATTTCCGACCGTACCAATACACGTTGGGGAAAATATCGGCCCTGGGTGTTGTGGACTGCCCTTCCGTTTGCATTATTCTTCGTGCTAGCCTTTTCTACACCGGATTTTAGTGAACGCGGTAAGATCCTATATGCCGGAATTACCTATGTGCTTTTAATGTCAGTTTATTCGTTTAATAATACACCTTATTGCTCTCTTGGTGGAGTGATGACCAGCGATATAAAAGAACGCACCAGTATATCCTCGGTTCGCTTCGTTACTGCTACTATTGCCACTTTTGTAGTGCAGGGACTTACGCTGCCCCTGGTTGCTAAGTTCGGGCACGGCGATGCTAAAACAGGCTGGCACTGGACTATTACATTGTTTGCTGTTATCGTATTTGGATTATTGCTCATTACCTTTTTTACGGCTAAGGAACGTATTTCACCGCCTGCAGGACAAAAAACATCAGTTAAACAGGATTTTAAAGATATTCTTGGAAACGGACCTTGGAAAGCCATGTTCGCCCTCACTTTATTTTTATTTGTTACGCTGGCGTTGTGGGGTAGCAGTATGTCATACTATTTTAATTATGTGGTGAATAAGGATGCCCTGTTCAATTTTCTTCGTCATTTTGGCTTAGTGAGCGATGCCGGACAAACTTATGGTGCCTTTCATAAATTTCTAAGTGCATTTGGGCTTATTGCCACCAATAATACACAGGTTTTCGCTGTCGGTTTTAGCTTGTTCAACATGATAGGACAACTTGTGACACTTGTTGGTGTAATTTTTCTGTCACAATATCTGTCGAGTATTTTCGGAAAGCGCAATGTGTTTATCGTCTGTCTGGCGCTGACAGGAGTTTTTACTGCATTGTTTTTTGTGGTTTCCCCCCAAAATATAGGTTTGATTTTCACCATCAATATTCTGAAAAGTTTGGCTTACGCTCCTACTATACCGTTACTTTGGGCGATGATGGGCGATGTGGCCGATCATTCGGAGTGGGTGAACCACCGTCGGGCTACTGGATTCGTTTTTGCCGGAATTGTATTTGCATTGAAAGCCGGGCTGGGGATAGGAGGAGCTATCTGCGGAGCCATTATTGACTCGTTTGGTTTTGTAGCAAATACCGTTCAAACACAATCTGCTATTTTTGGCATTAAACTAACTTCAAGTGTTCTTCCAGCAACTACTTTCTTTATCGGAGTGATCGCGTTATTCTTCTACCCTATTTCTAAAAAACTGAATGAGAAAGTGCAGTCTGAACTGCATGCCCGAAGAGAAAACGCTTAATTATTGAATCTATTTAGCCTGTTTTTTATGATTAAAAAAAGATTACTATTAACAAATGCCTGTCTGATTTTACTTTCTATGTGTTTTGCAAGTTGCAAACACACAGGTGATAACAGTATGAAGGATGCACTGAAAGATAAATTTCTGATAGGTGTAGCCATGAATACTGGTCAGATTACAGGGAAGGACTCTGTGAGCGATAAACTCATCATCAAACATTTTAATTCCATTGTGGCTGAAAACTGCATGAAAAGTGAAATTATTCAGCCTGTTGAAGGAGAGTTTGACTTTTCATTAGCTGATCAGTTTGTGAAGTTTGGCGAAATGCATCGACTGTTTATTATTGGACATACCTTGGTCTGGCATTCACAGACTCCTAAATGGTTTTTTGTGGATGAAAAAGGAAAGCAAGTTTCACGGGTTATCATGATTGAACGCATGAAAAATCATATCGTCACTGTGATAAAACGGTATAAAGACCGTGTGAAAGGTTGGGATGTTGTGAACGAAGCTATCAACGATGATGGCTCCTGGCGCGAAAGCCCGTTCTATAAAATAATTGGAAAGGATTATGTGAAACTGGCTTTTCAGTTTGCACATGAAGCTGATCCAAAGGCTGAATTATACTATAACGACTTTTCGATGGCCAGGCCTGCTAAGCGAGATGCGGTGGTAAAGATGATCAAAGAACTTCAGAATGAAGGCATTAAAGTGGATGCTATTGGTATGCAGGGACATATGACGATGAATTTCCCAACTGTTGACGATTTTGAAACAAGTATCAATGCTTTCGCAACTTTGGGCACCAAAGTAATGATTACAGAAATGGACATTACTGTTTTGCCTTTCCCAACCACTAAAGTGACTGCTGATGTGGCTTTACGTTATAAATATGATCCTAAAATGAATCCCTATCCAAATGGCTTGCCCGATTCAATGGCTACCGCGTTGCATGAACGTTATGCTTCTTTTTTTCGACTTTTCCTGAAACACAAAGATCAAATAAGCCGGGTAACTGTTTGGGGGCTTACTGATAACCAAACATGGCGTAATGACTGGCCGATAAAGGGTCGCTCGGATTACCCGTTGCTTTTCGACCGTAATTATCATCCAAAACCGATTGTGGCAACTATAATAAAAGAAGCACTATCTACCTTTAACCCATAAAGGGAAAAATAAGAAGTATTACTAAAATATTGAGAATATAATTTTGGAAATATAGAAAAATACAATATACAAAAGCTTTAGTCCCTCTTCATGGACTAGGAATAATGACTGAAAATGAAAACACCACGATATTTAGTTCGCAATCTCTATACAGCTGATCCGGCTGTTCATATTTTCAATGGCAAATTATATATTTATCCTTCCCACGATGTGGAATCAGGTATCCCCGAAAACGATACTGGCGATCACTTTGATATGCGTGATTATCATGTGTTTTCAATGGAAAGCATTGATGGCGAAATGACCGATCACGGGGTGGCACTTGATGTAAAAAGCATTCCATGGGCTGGACGTCAGCTTTGGGATTGCGATGCTGCCTATAAAGATGGAAAGTATTATATCTACTTTTCGCTCAAGGATAAAAACGATGTTTTTCATATCGGTGTGGCAGTCAGTAGTCGTCCTGAAGGACCTTTTATGGCCGAAGATAATCCGATGAAAGGCAGCTATTCCATCGATCCTTGTATTTTTGAGGACGAGGATGGAAGTCATTATATGTATTTTGGAGGTTTGTGGGGCGGACAACTTCAACGGTATCGTGACAATAAGGCCATAGAATGTGGACATGAACCTAATGACAATGAGGTTGCTTTGTGCCCCAAAGTGGTAAAATTAGGTGAAAATATGCTGGAGTTTGCTGAAGAACCTCAGGATCTGTTGATCCTGAACAAGAATGGTGACCCGTTAAAAGCTGGTGACCATGATCAACGGTTCTTTGAAGCTTCGTGGATGCATAAGTACCATGGGAAATATTATTTTTCATATTCAACCGGCAATACACATTTGCTGTGCTATGCTGTGAGCGATAGTCCCTATGGACCATTCACTTATCAGGGAGTCATCCTGACGCCGGTGGTTGGATGGACTACCCATCATTGCATTACCGAATATAATGGAAAATGGTATTTGTTTCATCACGATAGCCGTCCATCGGGTGGGAAAACCTGGCTTAGAAGCCTGAAAGTAGTTGAACTGGAATACAATCAGGATGGAACCATCGTAACTCTGGATGGAATGGCGGAATAAAGTATTTTGTGACTATATTTGTAAGTTGTTTTAACTTTTCCAGGGTCTTGAACTTTGGAAAAGTTTATCGTTTATATTAAAATGGAATATCCAAAAAAAATAAATATTGTTTTTCTCATCTTGTTCCTTTTCACAGGAACAGTATTTTCAACAGTCAGATTACCAAAACTCATTTCTGATAGGATGGTTTTGCAACGTGATACAAAGGTCAATGTCTGGGGCTGGTCTGACCCATCGGAAAAGATTCTCATTTCAATTGATGGTCAAAATTATCATGTCCTTGCTGATAAACAAGGAGGTTGGAAATTGACTTTATCACCTCATCGTGCAGGTGGTCCGTTTACAATGATTCTGGAAGGAAATAACCATTTGCAAATCAATAATATTCTCTTTGGTGATGTGTGGCTTTGTTCTGGACAATCGAATATGGAGTTACCAATAAGTCGCGTGAAACCGCTCTATGAGGCCGAAATTCAAAAGGCTTCAAATTCAAATATCCGTTGTTTTACTGTCCCTCAAAAATATAATTTTAAAAAGACTGAATCCGACTATACAAGGGGAAACTGGCTGGAAGTAAATCCGGTTTCTATTCTGAATTTTTCTGCTGTGGCCTATTTCTTTGCCAATGAATTATATCAAAAGTATCAGGTGCCAATTGGATTGATTAATGCCAGTTTGGGTGGCTCCCCAGCACAAGCATGGCTGAGTGAAGAAGCTTTAAAGGCTTTCCCCGATTACCTGAACGAAGGGCTGAAATTCAGGGATGATAATTTGATTCGCGAGATTGAAGCAGCAGACAATCAACGTAGTAATGACTGGTATGCGGAAGCCAATCGCAACGACGCAGGACAACAACCAGTCAGCTGGAAATTGCCTGAATTGGATGATTCGGATTGGTTCAGTACTAACATCCCCGGATATTGGGACGAAACGCAGATAGGTAATGTGAATGGTGTGGTTTGGTTCCGAAAAGAATTCATTCTTTCTCCAAAAAATACGGGCAAACCGGCTTTCCTGAATCTTGGTCGTATTGTGGACGCCGATTCTGTTTTTATAAATGGAATATTCATTGGAACTGTAAGTTATCAATATCCACCACGGTGGTATCATGTTCCTGCAAATGTTTTGACCAAGGGTAAAAATGTGATTGTTGTACGTGTAATAAGCAATTCGGGAAAAGGTGGTTTTATTAAGGACAAACCCTATGAGCTGAAAATTGACAGTGAAGTGATTGATCTGAAAGGTGTCTGGAAAATGAAACTTGGTTGTACAATGCCTCTTTTACAAGGTCAGACTTTTATTCGTTGGAAGCCAATGGGGTTGTATAACGCCATGATTGCACCATTGGCAGATTACACCAAGAAAGGAATTGTCTGGTATCAGGGCGAGTCAAATTGCGATAAACCGGAAGAATACAGGCATCTGCTTCCCGCATTGATCAATGATTGGCGCACACATTTTGGTCAACTCAATCTCCCTTTTCTATACGCACAATTGCCCAATTTTATGGAGCCTAAGCCTCAACCTTCTGAAAGTAATTGGGCTCAATTACGTGAATCGCAATTACTCACCTTGTCAGTCCCAAATACGGGGATGGCGGTCACGATTGATGCAGGCGAGTGGAACGATATTCATCCGTTGAATAAGAAAGTGGTAGGGGTCAGGTTGGCTAAACTGGCGCAACAGCTTGCTTATAAAAACAGGACGATAGGTCCCTCGGCTCCGAAATACAAGTCCATGAAAATTAAGGGTGCACAAATTGAACTGACCTTTTCAAAACCAGGGTGTCAGCTGGCTACAATCCAAGATGAAAAACTGAAATGTATTGCCATAGCCGGAAATGATAAGAAATTTGTATGGGCCGAAACTAAAATTAAAGGTACTAAAATAGTTGTTTGGAGTGATAAAGTTCTTCATCCTGTTGCGGTTCGATATGCCTGGGCTGATAATCCTGAGGGAGCAAATCTAATGGATGCAGATAGCAACTTTGTTTCTCCGTTCCGTACTGATAATTGGTAAGAGTGTTTGTGATAGTGAGGGTCAAGGGACTTCCATGCCCTTTGACCTGTTTATTTAAGTCCCGATAGGAGTTTACTTTAACCAATTTCGTAAATTTGCGAATCTTTTAGTCATCAAGCTATATGAAATTAAAAACTGCACCCCGCTTCCTTTCCTTTTTTTTAGTTCTGTCCACAGTTGTTTCCCTGTATGCTATTGAACCTTTCCGAAATACAAATCTCACTTTTGAAGAAAGAACAAGTGATTTGGTCTCACAATTAACCTTGCAGGAAAAAGTTCAATTGATGCGGTACGATTCTCCTGCAATTGTCCGGTTTGGAATCCATTCCTATAACTGGTGGAACGAATGTTTGCACGGAGTAGCCCGTAGCGGACTGGCCACCGTTTTTCCGGAAGCAATCGGGTTGGCAGCTATGTGGGATAACGATCAAATGTACTCTATCGCCACTGCCATTTCGGATGAAGCCAGGGCTAAATTCAACGATTATCAGCGGCAAGGTAAATATGGCATCTATAAAGGACTAACATGCTGGACTCCAAATATCAATATTTTTCGGGATCCCCGATGGGGACGAGGTATGGAGACCTATGGAGAAGATCCTTATCTGACTGCCGAAATGGCCATACCCTTTATCAAGGGGCTGCAGGGTAACGATCCTCGCTATCTCAAGCTGGTGGCTACTGCCAAGCATTTTGCCGTACACAGTGGCCCCGAATCGACAAGGCATTCTGCTGATGTTTGGCCGAGTGATTATGATTTGGCTGAGACCTATTTGCCACATTTCAAACGTACTGTGATTGAAGCAGGAGTTTACTCGGTCATGTGTGCTTACCAGCGATTGAAAGGTGCACCTTGTTGTGGAAATAAATTTTTGGAAAATATCCTACGTAACCAATGGGATTTCCATGGCTATATAGTTTCTGATTGTGGAGCCATTCAGGACTTCTATGATAAGAATGGGCACCATGTCGTTGGTACCGCCGAAGAGGCTGCTGCTATGGCTGTAAAAGCAGGAACGGATTTAAACTGTGGGAGTGTTTATGCCAAGAGTTTACTTAATGCAGTAAAACAAGGACTTATTACAGAAAATGAAATCAATGTTTCTGTGAAGCGACTTATATTGGCTCGCATGAAACTAGGTGAGTTTGATCCATCGGTAATGGTGAAATATGCACAAATTCCACTATCTGTAGTCGATTGCATCGAGCACCGATCATTGGCACTTGAAGCAGCCAGAAAATCGATAGTTTTGCTCGAAAACAAAAATAACATCCTGCCTTTTTCCAAAAAAGTAAAACGTATTGCGGTAATCGGTCCGAATGCCGACAATCGTGAAATACTATTGGGCAACTACAACGGTTATCCTTCCCGTGAAATCACACCGTTAAAAGGAATTATTGAAAAATTGCCAAATGCCGAAGTGAAATATGCCCAGGGTTGCCGTTTGGCAGAAGAGTTACCTTGCCTGAAAGCCATTTCTTCACAGTACTTTTATACTGATAAATCATTGAAGAAAAACGGACTGACTGGTGAGTATTTTACGGAAAATAAATATAAGGGAAAAGTAAAGCATCGTCAGGTTGATAAAACTATAAATTTTGTCTGGTGGACAAAAGCTCCGTTTGATGATATGAAATCTGATTCATTCTCAGTGAGTTGGAAAGGTGTTTTGGTACCACCCGTTACAGGAAAATATGCTATAGGAGGTGAAGCTTTCAATGGCTTTGACATTTTTATCGATGGAAAATTGGTAGTACATGGCCGACCAAGTGATCACGATCCACGAAAAGAATACCAGTTCTTCGATTTGGAGGCAGGTAAGAAATACATGGTTCAATTCGATTATCCTCAAAATAATTCTGAATATTCTACAGCCCGTATGGTTTGGGATATACCAAATCCAAAACTAAAAGACGAAGCGATAGCACTGGCTGAAAAATCCGATTTAGTGGTGCTTTGTATGGGCTTAAGTCCTATGCTCGAAGGTGAGGAAATGAAGGTAAAAGTGTCTGGATTTGCTGGTGGTGATCGATTAGATATTCAGTTGCCTGCCAGTCAAACCGAGTTGATCCGTGATATACAGCAACTGGGTAAACCAACCGTGTTGGTGCTTCTGAATGGAAGTGCGCTGGCTTTTAACTGGGAAGCTCAAAATACTCCGGCTATTCTTGAGGCTTGGTATCCGGGGCAAGCAGGTGGAACAGCCATTGCCGATGTTATTTTTGGCGATTATAATCCTTCCGGCCGTTTGCCACTCACCTTTTATCAAAATGTCAATCAGATTCCTGCCTTCGATGAGTATGATATGAAAGGCAAAACTTATCGTTATTTTGATGGAAAACCGTTGTATGAATTTGGTTATGGATTAAGTTACAGCAATTTTGAATACTCAATTAAAAACATACCAGCCGAAGTTAAAACAGGGGAAGATATTCAGGTTGCAGTTGACGTGAAAAATACTGGACAAATAGCTGGTGATGAAATCGTTCAATTGTATGTTTCTTTGCCTGATAGTAAACTGAAAAAGCCAATCCGTTCGTTGCAAGGGTTTAAAAGAGTTCATTTGCTTGAGGGGGAAATAAAAACGGTGAGTTTCACTCTTCAACCAAAGCAGTTTGCTGCCCGGAATAATGAAAATGCAGCTTTAGTTGAACCTGGAGAAGTCCTGTTGTCCATCGGAGGGAAACAACCGGACGGTAAATCTTTATCAGATAAAAAGGTTGTTCAAAAATCTGTAAAAATATCAGGAGATAAATTCTTTATTAACGAATAATGATGCATTTAAGTAGTAAAAACGGTTTTCTATTGTGTGTTGTCATTCTAACTTCCGCCATTCAGTTAAGAGCTGAAGACGGGAGTCGTTTGTGGCTTCGCTTTAATAAAAACAAATGCGATAAAACGCTTTTTTCAGGAGTCATTGGTCAAACAAATTCGTTGCCGATGCAGGAATTTCAGTTGGCATGGAATGAAATGACCGGAAATGACCTTAAGCATATGATTGAATTGACTGATAAATCCTTGATTATTGGAACAAGCAACGATGAAGTTATTAAAACTCTTGGACTGTCAAATGAATTGAAATTGCTTGGCAATGATGGTTATATGATTCGTACTATTCAGAAAAACAAAAAACAGTATACCGTCATAGCATCATTATCCGGCAATGGTTTACTTTATGGAACCTACCATTTACTTCGATTGATTCAAACTAATCAATTTTCCGATTCACTGCATGTTTTAGAGAAGCCATCCTATACAATTCGGATTCTAAATCATTGGGATAATCTAGATGGAACAGTAGAACGTGGTTACGCCGGACATTCAATATGGAAATGGGATGAATTACCCACAGTGATTTCACCAAGATACAAAGAATATGCCCGTGCAAATGCATCAATAGGAATCAATGCCACTGTGTTGAACAATGTGAATGCCTCACCTAAAATGCTTTCAGGAGAATACCTAACTAAAGTAAAAGCTATTGCTGCTCAATTACGCCCGTTTCATATAAAAGTTTATTTGTCTATCAATTTTTCCTCGCCAAAGGAATTGGGTGGTTTGCCAACTTCCGATCCGTTGAACAACGACGTACAGAAATGGTGGAAAAATAAAGTAACCGATATTTATAAGCTTATACCTGACTTTGGTGGCTTCTTAGTGAAAGCAAATTCCGAAGGATTACCTGGTCCAATGGATTATGGTCGCACACATGTAGATGGTGCCAATATGCTTGCCGATGCCTTGAAACCATTTGGAGGAATCGTCATGTGGAGGGCATTTGTGTACGAACCCGGTGATGACCGGGCGAAGCTGGCTTACACTGAATTTCATAAGTTTGACGGACAGTTCCGCGAGAATGTTATTCTTCAGGTTAAGAATGGACCGATAGACTTCCAGCCGCGCGAGCCATTTAGCCCGTTATTTGGTGCTATGAAAAAAACAGCACTAATGCCTGAACTCCAGATTACGCAGGAATATCTAGGGCAAGGTAATCATTTGGTTTTCCTGGCATCGTTGTGGAAGGAATTTATGGAAGCTGATACTTATGCCGAAGGAGTTGGTACCACCATTTCTAAATTGACAACGGGGCAGGTTTACTCACAGCAGATTACAGCTATTTCCGGAGTGGCTAACATAGGTGATGATGCCAACTGGTGCGGCCATCATTTTGCACAAGCCAACTGGTATGCCTTTGGACGTTTGGCGTGGAATAATAAACTGACTTGTCAACAAATTGCTGAAGAATGGATTACAATGACTTTTCAGAACCGGGAACGAAAACCGTTGACTGCTGACTGCCGGTTGTCAATCAGGGACATGATGTTGACTTCGCATCAAATGGTGGTAAATTATATGATGCCGCTGGGGTTACACCATTTATTTGCATGGAATCACCATTATGGACCTGAACCCTGGTGCGATATACCGGGAGCACGACCGGACTGGTTGCCTAAGTATTATCACAGAGCTGATTCCGTAGGACTTGGTTTCGACCGGACTACAACCGGAAGCAATGCAGTAAGTCAGTATAGTGCGCCAGTCAGAGAGCAGTTCAACGACCTGAATATGTGTCCGGAGAAATTTCTGCTTTGGTTTCATCATGTCCCATGGAATTATCACCTGAAAAGCGGGAAAACGCTATGGGAGGAGTTGTGTTATACTTACGATAAAGGTGTTCAGGAAGTGCGTGAATATCAAAAAATATGGGATAGGGCTGAACCTTATATTGATAAACATCGGTTTACTGAAGTCCAGTCAAAACTGAAGTTACAGGCACATGATGCACTATGGTGGAAAGAGGCTTGTCTGCTTTATTTCCAAACCTTTTCCAACCAACCTATTCCGTCTGATATAGAGGCACCGGTACACGACCTGGATAGCTTGAAAAAAATAAAATTAGATTTGAAACAACACAATTAATGAACATCCCTCTATCGGGGATTAAAAGTATAACATGGAAAGAACATGGCGATGGTTTGGTCTCAAGGATAATATCACCCTTGACATGCTCCGGCAAATAGGAGTGGAAGGAATCGTAACGGCTTTGCATGACGTTTCAAACGGAGACGTCTGGACTTCTGAAGCGATAGGTGAGTTGAAAACGTACATTGAAAGTTATGGCTTGCATTGGTCAGTGGCGGAAAGTTTACCGGTCTCGGAAAGTATAAAATATGCAGGTCCAAACAGGGAGCGGTTGATAGAAAACTATAAAGTGAGCCTATCGAATTTAGGCAAAGCCGGAATCAAGACAATTTGTTATAATTTCATGCCTGTTATCGACTGGATTCGTACCGATTTGAATTATAAACTGCCTGATGGAACTACTACGCTTTATTTCAATAAAATACATTTTGCATATTTTGATTGCTATATTTTAAATCGGCCAGGAGCTGAAAATAATTACTCGATTCAGGAAATGAAGCTTGTAAATGAATTGGATAAAACTATTTCGGAGGCTGAGAAAGCTGAATTAATACATACCATAATCGTAAAAACACAGGGTTTTGTAAATGAAAACTTCAAAGGCGATGTGCAAAAACCTGTTGAAATGTTTAATCAATTACTCGATCTGTACAACGGAATAGATAAAAACCAATTGCGTGAAAACCTGAAGTATTTTCTTCAATGCGTTATTCCTGTTGCCGAACAATATGGAGTGAATCTTTGCATTCACCCTGATGATCCCCCATTCCCGGTATTGGGATTACCACGTATTGTGGGTAATACGGAAGATATAGACTGGATTCTGAATGCAGTTAAAAGCAACAATAATGGCTTGACTTTTTGTGCCGGATCATTAAGCTCCGGTTTGCATAATAATGTTCCTGCCATGGCTCAACACTTTGCCGGACGGACATATTTTGTACATCTAAGAAGCACCGAAGTTTTTGAAAATTGCGATTTTATGGAAGCTTCGCATCTTGAAGGACGTGGTCATTTGGTGGAATTGGTTCGTATATTCGAAAAGGAGAATCCAGGTTTACCTATGCGCGTGGATCATGGAAAACAGATGTTGAGTGATGTGAAAACTCAACATAATCCCGGTTATTCATTTTTGGGGAGAATGTTTGCATTGGCTCAGATTTCGGGAATACAGGCTGCTGTGGAAAGTGAAAAAGGCTGTTGAAATTTATTAAACAAACATATTATGAACGAATTATTTAGCATACAAGGTAAAGTAGCTGTAATAACAGGGGCAAGTGGAGTTTTAGGTGGGAGTGTGGCACGATGTTTTGCCCAGCAAGGAGCAAAAGTGGTAGCTTTAGGAACAAAACAGGACAAAATTGATATAACGGTGTCTGAACTAACTACTTTAGGAGGTACTGCAATTGGATTTGTGTCCAACGTGTTGGACGTTGATGCGCTTGAAGCCATAGGAAAAGCTGTATTGGCTAAATGGGGAAGGATTGATATTCTTCTGAATATTGCCGGTGGAAATGTACCGGGTGCAACTTTGGCTCCCGATCAGGAGTTCTTTGATATGAAAATTGCCGATTGGGATAAAGTAACTCAACTAAATATGAATGGCACAGTCTTCCCGAGCTTTGTTTTTGGGAAAATAATGGCTACTCAGAAATCAGGCTGTATTGTCAATGTTTCCTCCATGGCTGCGTTTCAATCCATGACCCGTGTCCCCGGCTATTCAGCAGCGAAAGCCGCAGTAGGTAATTTTACTCAATGGTTGGCCATGGAAATGGCTCTGAAATATGGAGATGGCATTCGGGTAAATGCTATCGCTCCGGGTTTCTTCATTGGGGAACAAAATCGTGCAGTACTTATCAATCCGGACGGCTCACTGACAGATAGAAGCCTGAAAGTGATGGCCAATACCCCTATGAAGCGTTTCGGGAATATCAACGAATTAAATGGAGCTGTACAGTTTTTATGCTCCAAAGCAGCCTCGTTCATTACAGGAGTTGTATTGCCGGTAGATGGAGGTTTTAGTACCTTTAGTGGAGTTTAAGCTGATGACCTGCAAATAAAATAAAAAAAATACGAGGATGTAACCAACAAAAAAGAACATGTAACGTCTGTCTAGACAATATTGTCTGATAATAAATACATTTGTGCCGTTAACTAATTTCATTTTTATGAAACGGGTAACGGTTCATTTTTTATGCAGAAATCATAGAAAAGGATCTTTTGAAAGAGGAAACTATGAATAACCGAATATTAAATTCTTTGAGAATACTGTATCTAGCTGTACTATTGGGAGTTCCATGTATAGTTGCCCCTGCTCAAACAGTTCAATCTTTGTCTTTTTATGCCAATAAATGTTCTGGATTGAAAATAGGTTCAGCAGTAGGTTCCCAGTTCTATTTTGAATATGATTCAAATAGTAAATATGATAAAGTTATAAAAGATAATTTCAACATTCTGGTGGCCGAGAATGAAATGAAATATGATGCAACAGAGCCCAGTAAAGGAGTGTTTAGTTTTTCTAAACCTGATATCCTTATCAATTATGCCCAGAAATACGGCAAACAGATACGTGGACATACCTTATGTTGGCACAGCCAGTTACCCTCCTGGATAACGGCCGGATTGACGAATGAAACAGCGAATGGAACTTTTACAAGGGCAACCTTGCAGGCTGTATTGAAGAATCATATAACTACGATAATCACCCGTTACAAGGGGAAAGTACAGCAATGGGATGTGGTGAACGAACCTTTCAGCGATTCAGCAGGAGCATTGCGAAACAGCATCTGGCAACAGGTTATTGGGAATGATTATATTGATTCTGCTTTTGTATGGGCACACAGGGCAGATCCGGATGCCAGACTGTTTCTTAATGAGTATGGAGGCGAGTTGTACGGGACTACGAAGTCGAATGCCATGTACAATTATGTTACTGCCATGAAGAACCGCGGCATCCCCATTCATGGAGTTGGATTACAATGTCATTTTACGGTTTCGAAAACGGATTTTACCAAGCTTGACCAAAACATAAAGCGATATGCGACAGCAGGCCTGGAAACTCTCATTACAGAGCTGGATATCCGGATTGCAAAAACCGATTATGCTGCCGATTCCATTAAGATGTTGACGGCTCAGGCTAATGATTATTTGAGTATGATCCGTCTTTGTTTGAATAATCCCAATGTAAAAACATTTGTAACATGGGGATTTACCGATAAATACTCCTGGATTCCAGGCTTTACTGCCACAACAGGCAATGGACCAGCCTCGGATTATGCGTTGATTTTCAATACTGCGTATGTTGCAAAGCCTTCTTACGCTTCTGTCCTGAATGAGTTGGTAACACTAAGCATTAGTTCGGATGTTGTCAATGTGCCGGCCGAAGGTTCTGTAAAATATAGTATGACGGATAATTACATGTTGATTGAAAGTACCTCGGAGATTATTAGCTGTAGTTTATTCGATTTACAAGGAAAAATGCTTTTCCGGAATAATGTGAAGAACAGTTCCTTCCAGATACCCAGGAAGAATATTCCGCATGGTTTGTATGTTTTATCTGTTCTACAGATAAATGGGAGGGTGATAACGAAGAAAGTTTTGTACTAAACCTTTGAATAATTTGATTTTAATTCTTAATATATTAATCTTTTAAATTTTACTTCATGAAAAAAATTACATTTTTAGTATCCTTTTTGGGAGTGGCTCTATTCAGCTCTGCCCAAACGAAAATCACCTTTGAGAATCAAGGTTTTAATGGTGCTGCAGCTCTGTACAATGGCACAGTTTCAGTGGTAGCCAATCCGGTAACAACAGGTATCAATACGTCGGCTTATTGTTTGGATGTGGTAAATAATGGCTATGTGCCGGTTAAATTTACAAACTTTACGGTACCGGCAGGAACTAAAACGGCTTACCCTTATGTAACCCTTAAATTGAAAATTGCTTACAAAGGAATAAATGGTTCGGCTGGATCTGATGTGAGTTATCCTGCCATGGATGTTTTCTCATCACCAGCTTCCCCGGTATTGGATGCAACCGAAAAATTAGGTTCCATAGCTAATGTTTGGGGTACTCCTGTTACTACGCCTACGACAGACTCGTTGGTATGGAAAAGTGTACAATTTACCATGTCGGCTTCTGCGTTGGCAAGTATCCCGGGTGGTATGCTGGTATTGAAATTAGCTAAAAATAAATGTGAGTATTTGATCGATGATGTGGAACTGGTTCCGTCTCCAATTTATGCAACAACCATTTTGTCGGTGGATGATTTTGAAAGCAAAGCATTGAATTATGCTTATACAACAGCCAATATTTATGGAGGAACCGTGGCTTGTACTGCCGTTGTTGCAGCCGATCCGGTTACTTCTACTGCTAAAGCTTTATTAGTTTCACCTGCCGCATATAATCAGGTAGCCAGTTTTGCAGTGACTTTGCCAACCGGAGCCTTGCTGACTGATTATGACCGGTTGTATTTTGACACGTATTCTGTTGCTATAAACTATGCACAGGCTTATATTGCAGCTAATACAACTGTCATTTATAAGGATGTATCTGGTTATCCTTCCCAAGGTGCTGCCGCTACCTGGGTAACAAAAGATTATGAATTGCCTGCCACCGTACCGGCTTCAAATACTTTCACGCTGTTTATCGGCTATACTTCCATGAGTTCAGGCTCATATTACATTGACAATGTAAAACTCAATCGTAAAACCACTGGTCCTACGACTGAAATTAATCAGAGAAACGTAAATTCACTTGTAATTAGTTGTGATGGAAGCATATTGCACTTGAATCTGTCCGTAGATAGAATTGAACTGATTGACTTGGGAGGTCGCTCTGTTATGACTCAAAACAATGTGAAGGAACTTAACGTTTCGAAATTGAACAGCGGTATCTATATCGTTAAGTCTTCTTTAGCTGGTGAAACCTATATAACGAAGGTGGTAAAATAGACATTTGTTTTTTTTTTTTATTTATTGAATTGTAAAAAAGGATAATAATTTTAGGTTATTGTCCTTTTTTTAGTATGTCGGGTATAGCTCAATTCCTGGCGAGGTGTAAGTTCTCGTACACGCCTTGTTGAAGGGAAGTGTTAGCGTATGACATGGGTGTTCATCGTGAGGTGGAATCCGAAAGAAGTCATTAGCAAATTTAGCGTTTTAACGCACAGAAATCTGATATAAGATTAACCTTGTCAGGCAAAGGATATTGGAGAAAATCAGATTGCCCACAAGCCCAACAAGCAATGGGTAATCTGTGGCTTGATGAAATGGAATTATACAACTTTGCATTGAATCACAATTGGTTAAATAATTTAAGGAAACCGCCGTGTGCGAGAGCATGCACAGGTGGTGTAAGAGGACGGGGGAGCAATCCCCCTACCTACTCGATTTTCTACCAAGTATATTGGTTATTTTACAAATCATCCCATGGAAATTTATTCAGGATTTAAATACTATTCATTCAGGGTCTAGTGATATTTAAAAGAGAGTTTAAAGAGAGTTGAGATAGGGTTAATTGAGGGTTCAATAAGGTATAACCCTCCCAACCCTAAATTAACCCTATCTCAACTCTCACTGAACCCTATCTAAACACTGAACAGATAGACACAGAATTCAGAAGACTTCCTTTTGAAAAAAGGCTTCAACTTCATGCTGTTTTCCTTCTAACCGGAAAATTTAGATAAGATTTCCACCAGTTGGACATGTCGGCTGGAATGAGTAGTTTTGGGGTCGAAAAAAATGAACGGATCATTTAAAATGCGGCATTTAATTGTTTCTGTTCCTCAACGAATAAATGTATTTCTATTGGACAACAAATTATTATATAGAGAGGTGATGGGATGTTTGTTATTGTCTTTTTCTTTTTTTATTGAAGATGGTCACACTCTCATTGACATTTCCTACATTTTTTGTATCTTTGTGCTCTGAAAAATTTGAAATCTAACTCATTAATTAATACCTTTTTGCGGTCATTGGTATTTTAAATACTTATAAAAACATGTTTGAATCTCTAAGTGAAAGACTGGAACGGTCATTTAAAATCCTGAAAGGGGAAGGTAAAATTACCGAAATCAATGTGGCGGAAACGCTCAAGGATGTTCGTAAAGCCTTGTTGGATGCTGATGTTAACTATAAAATTGCTAAATCATTTACCGAAACCGTAAAAGAGAAAGCTATTGGTCAGAATGTACTTACCTCCCTGAAACCAAATCAGCTGCTGGTAAAGATTGTACACGACGAACTGGCTGAACTTATGGGTGGTCAGAGTATCGATATAAACCTGAAAGGCTCACCGACTGTGATATTAATGTCGGGGTTACAAGGTTCGGGTAAAACGACTTTCTCCGGTAAACTGGCAAACCTGCTAAAAACAAAACGTGGTAAAAACCCTCTGTTGGTTGCCTGTGATGTTTATCGTCCTGCTGCTATTGAGCAGTTGAAAGTGCTTGGAGAACAACTTCAAATCCCTGTTTATTCGGATTTGGAGAGTAAAAGCCCGGTTGCAATTGCCGAAGCAGCCATAAAATATGCTAAGCTTCATGGAAATGACGTGGTCATCGTGGATACTGCCGGACGTCTGGCGGTAGATGAAATGATGATGAATGAGATTACAGCAATTAAAAAGGCATTGCAACCTCAGGAAATATTGTTTGTGGTAGATGCAATGACTGGACAGGATGCGGTGAATACTGCCAAGGAATTCAACGACAGGCTTAATTTTGATGGGGTAATCCTGACAAAACTGGATGGGGATACCCGTGGTGGTGCTGCTTTGTCTATACGCTCTGTTGTGAACAAACCAATTAAGTTTGTTGGTACCGGTGAGAAAATGGATGCGTTGGATGTGTTCTATCCTGAACGTATGGCCGATCGTATATTAGGAATGGGTGATATCGTTTCATTGGTAGAACGTGCTCAGGAACAATATGATGAAGAAGATGCCCGCAGATTGCAGAAAAGAATAGCCAAGAATCAATTTGATTTTAATGACTTTATCTCCCAGATCCAACAAATTAAAAAGATGGGTAATATCAAGGATCTGGCTGCTATGATACCCGGCATGGGCAAAGCATTGAAAGATGTAGAAGTTGGAGATGATGCCTTTAAGGGAATTGAATCCATCATTCATTCCATGACACCTCACGAACGTGAAAACCCTGCTTTGTTGAATGGCAGTCGTAAAATACGTATTGCCAAGGGCAGTGGTACCACGATTGTTGATGTGAACAGGTTGCTAAAACAATTTGAACAAACCAGTAAGATGATGAAAATGGCAACTGTCAGTCAGGGAAAACTGAAAATAGGAAAGAGAAGATAAGGCTTTTACAATTTATATGGTAACAGTAACTCTGAACACAGAATACCAAACTTTTCAAACAACAAACACATGTACACACTGATAGATGGCAAGGCCATAGCCGAAAAAGTAAAAGAAGAAATAGCAGAAGAAGTAAAGCTGATTGTTGCTTCCGGCAAAAGAGCACCCCATTTGGCAGTAGTGATTGTTGGTCATGATGGTGGAAGCGAAACGTATGTGGCACATAAAGTGAAATCATGTGAACAGGTAGGCTTTAAATCAACCAAAATTGCTTTTGAAGCTGATATTACAGAAGCTGAATTGCTTGCTAAAATTGATGAGTTGAACAAAGATGAAAGCCTTGATGGTTTTATTGTACAACTTCCATTGCCTAAACATATTTCCGAACAAAAAGTGATTGAAGCTATAGATTACCGTAAAGATGTGGATGGTTTTCATCCCGTGAATGTTGGACGGTTATCAATCGGATTACCTTGTTATGTCTGTGCTACCCCATCTGGAATCATAGAATTGATTAAACGCTATGAAATTCCAACAGTAGGAAAGAACTGCGTAGTGATTGGAAGAAGTAATATTGTTGGTAAACCCATTGCTTCGTTGATGATGCAAAAAGGTTATCCAGGCGATGCAACTGTTACGGTTTGTCACAGCAGGACTAAGAACCTGAAAGAAATATGCCTGCAGGCAGATATCATTATTGCCGCTTTAGGTCAACCTGAATTCTTGACAGGTGATATGGTGAAAAACGGTGCTGCTGTGATTGACGTTGGCACTACCCGTGTTCCTTCCGATAAAACCAAGACTGGTTTCCGTTTGAGTGGCGATGTCAAATTTGCTGAAGTAGCACCAAAATGTTCCTTTATTACACCGGTTCCAGGTGGTGTAGGCCCCATGACTATTGTATCTTTACTGAAGAACACTTTGTTGGCTGCAAAAGGGGAAATCTATTAAGAATTGTCAATTTATTCATTTACTATATATAATTTTGAATTGTTGATTGTTTTTGCTCGATAATAGCAGGTATTTATTAGATGTTTAATTGAAATAGCGTAGCTTGAATTTTACCTTTTTTTTTTGAATGGTAAATTGTAACTGAATAAATTGTAAATTTTAATGTCTTTATTCTACGTTCCAACCTTATCTTCCGGTTATGTTCTTCCAGAAGAAGAATCGCAACATGCTGTCAAAGTATTGCGCTTACAGGTTGGTGAGGAGATCACGTTGATAGATGGGGCAGGAGGGTTTTACAAAGCAAAAATAACCAATCCTCACCCAAAACATTGCTCATTTGAAATTACAGAAACCATACTGGAATATGGGAAACGTGATTACCGATTACATATTGCCATTGCACCTACCAAAAACATTGAACGCCTGGAATGGTTTATTGAAAAGGCCACTGAAATAGGCATTGATGAAATAACCCCAATCATTTGTCGCTTCTCTGAACGTAAAGTAATAAAAGCTGAACGACTCGAGAAAATCATTGTCTCAGCGGCAAAACAATCATTAAAAGCTTATTTACCAATCCTGAATCCACTTTGTTCTTTTGATGAGTTGCTGAAGAATCATCATGCCTCCCAAAAGTTTA